>Ga0207116_10063_pt1 | contig 28192 bp, 25 predicted proteins | sample Alteio_BWMinHeat_44_FD_153550 | JGI IMG/M metagenome (GOLD analysis project Ga0207116, IMG submission 153550) | Enriched cells from forest soil in Barre Woods Harvard Forest LTER site, Petersham, Massachusetts, United States -... | ecosystem: Environmental > Terrestrial > Soil > Temperate forest >... | reverse complement strand
CCGGTAAAGGGACGAGGCTGAAGTCCAAACATCCGAAAGTGTTGCATGAAGTCGGTGGCAAGCCGCTTCTGGCCCACGTGATCGCAGCGGCGACTAAAGTGATTCCGGCAAATGACGTGTTCGCTATCGTCGGATATGAGGCCGACCGGGTTCGGAGCGCGGTGACCGCGTCCGGTGTTGGATTCGTGCTGCAATCGGAGCAGCGTGGCACCGGACACGCCCTGATGGTGGCGCGCGAAGCCCTCGCTCCCTACGATCTCATCATCGTTCTCTACGGCGACGCACCACTCATCACCTCACAGACCATTGAGCAGCTGCGCGATTTCCATCTTGCAAAGAAGGCTGCGATGACCGTGCTGACGGCGCGGCTGGAGAAACCGGGCGGATACGGGCGAATTGTCCGCAAGCACGCCGGCAGCGACGACGTGAAGGCCATCGTCGAGCAGAAGAACCTGACGCCCGCGCAGCAGAAAATACACGAGGTCAATTCCGGTTTTTACGCGTTTGATGCGAAGCCGCTCTTCAGCCACATCGAGAAACTGGGCACCGATAACCACCATGGCGAGTTCTATCTCACCGATATGGCCGCGATTCTCACCAAGGCCAAGCAGCGCGTAGTGGCGGTGCAGGCCCGCGATGCCTACGAAGTCCTCGGTGGCAACACGCGCGCCGAGTTGTCGGAGATTGACCAGCACATGCGCCTGGCCAAGTGCCGGCAGTTGATGGACGAGGGAGTCACGATTCTTTATCCCGAGACCTGCGTAATCGATAACGACGTCGAGGTTGGCGCTGACACGGTCATCGAACCCAGCGTCCAACTCCGAGGCGCCACCCGTGTCGGCAGCGACGCGCGAATTGGTTCCTACAGCGTAATTCTAAGCTGCGAAATCGGAGACAACGTGCTGGTCCAGGTGGGCTGCGTGCTGGAACATTCCGTGATCAGAGCCCGCGCCTCGCTGGGTCCTTACAGCCATCTGCGCCCGGGGTGCGAGGTTTGCGAAGACGCCCACATAGGAAATTTCGTTGAACTGAAGAAGACCCGCATTGGCAAAGGCTCGAAAGCAAACCACTTGACCTATCTGGGAGACACCGAGGTTGGAGAAAAAGTAAACGTCGGAGCGGGAACCATCACCTGCAACTACGACGGAGTGTACAAGCACAAAACCATCATCGAAGACGGAGTGTTTGTGGGCAGCGACAGCATCCTGATTGCCCCAGTTCGCATTGGAAAAGGCGCTTATGTTGCCGCTGCCACCACAGTCACCGAAGACGTCCCGCCCGATTCCCTGGCCCTGGGCCGGGCCCACCAGATCGTAAAAGAGGGCTGGGCCAAAGCAAAAAGAGAAAAAGCCAAAGCCCAAAAAGCCAAGTAGTTCCGCACAATGCAGGCGCGAGCGCTCCGCTCGTGCGGCAGCGCACGAACGACGTCGCCCAAAGAAATGGTCGGTTTGATCGGTAGAGGTCCTTCGACTCCGCAAGAACTTCTCAAAGCGAAGTTCCTGCTTCGCTCAGAGGCTGTGACTTTTTTGATGTCGTCAAAGATCGATGTTGCAAACAAAATAGTTACGACGACAAATTGGTCATAAACCTAAAAAAAGTCACAAACTCTCAGGATGACAGGAGCTAGTTATTTCGAGGTGGCAGCGAGCTATTTCGACACCGCCGCAAACAAAGGTGAGTGCAGCAAGCCCTGAAACTGCTTATCGTCAGCCTTGAAATGCATCTGCAAGTTGGAACTGTCCGAGTTGACGGTGACGTTATCCAGTGCCAGCTTTTCCGTGGCCGTTGCCGAAATCTTCTTGTAGAGCATCCCGGCTTTGAGCAGCGAGGACAGCGTGGTTGCGGTCATCGAATCGGAAGTCAGCACGTCCAGATCGAAATTCACGCCGCTCTCAAAGTTCATGGTGTAGCGCGAACCCAATATGCGCTTCTTAACGGTATCGTAGTCCGCCAGACCGGAAGCGTCGCCCAGGGCGGAGTGCAGCATGTTCTGTGTTCCCTGCTGATCGAGAACGCTCCACACCGTGCCGGACTCGACCGAACCGATCATGTCCGCGATCTCGGTGTTGCTGTCGAGTGTGTAAGAGTAGCCATCACGCGCATCCAGCGCTCCGCGCAAGGCGCCGCTATCACCGAAGAGCAACGTGTTGTCATCGAGAAACGTCATCTGCATACCGGCCGGCATAGGATAGATATCAGAATTGCGCACTTTGATCGGTTTCACTTTGCTCAACCGCATCTTCTTGAGCACGGTGGCCGTGGCGAAATTTCCTTGTGCGATGCCAACCACGCGCACACCCTGTTTCCCGCTGCGATAGGAAGCAAACGTAAGCTGTTCCACGTCCTTGTCGGGATCAATGCCCACGCCCCGCAGTGCGCCTTCAAACTCCTTGAGGCTGGGGGGCAGCACTTGTTCCTTCAGCGCCATGGCAGTGTCGGAATTCTTGAGCGCGCGATAGTCCACCGAAATGATCTGCTGGATGTCAGAAGGAATCACGGTACGCGCCGAGCTACCCAGCGGCATCGACCACACGGTAGCGCTCAACACGAGAAGAACACAAAGAACACCTTTGGCTGCTTTCATGGACTACCTCGAGGAATCTTTTCGTTTAGATGCGATTTATAGCCGTATTGTATGCCCATTTGGGGGAAGAAAGACCAAACGAAAGGGTAAGTCTTATGACCAGAGAGGTGCATGACCGGCGCAGATCAGCTCGTTAGGGCTGCGGCCCTTTTTCGAGTTTCCGCGGTAAAGGCATTGTCTTTCAGTGATTCGAGATTGATTTCCACATTGGCCAGCGCGCCTTGAATCGCCGCCCGCGCCAGAGCCGTTGCTGTAGTCAGGTCCGACTTCATATTCGGATTCGTAATCGGCGTCAGCCCTTCCACGATACCTATCACTTCCCTTGCCCGCTCCGCCACACCCAGAGGGACGCTGGTCGCCCGCTTTAGGGCAGCATCAATGACGCCATCCGCACTCGCCGAATCCTTCGCCTGCTTGTAGGCCTTCATTACCGCGTTGTACGACTCCGCGTCACCATCGATTGCACTCTTTAACTCTTCCCGCAGTTGCGAGAGCCGGGCGATGGCCTCACTCAACCCGCGCTCGTGCTGTAAGTAAGCCTTCTTGCCGCGAGACATGGAAGCGACCATGGTAGCCAGTCCGGCCGCCATGGCTCCGCTGGCCGCTGCCGCGCTGCCGCCGCCGGGAGTAGCTGTAGGCGCGGCAAGCTGTTCTACAAAAGGCTCAACCCCGGCCCGCAGTCCGCCAATCGCCATCTTGCCGCCCATCACGGCCGCCAGGCGGTTTTCTAGAATTAGAGAAGAGTCGAAATTCTCCACCTGCAAGAACCATTCCGCCGCTGACTCCAGCGCCTTCTTTGGGATCAATCCAACAATTTCGCTGCTCACCGGGATGATCCCGTAGCGGGCCGCTTCCCGCTTCACCACTTCGAATACGCGGTGGATGGGAGTCTGTTCAAAATCCGTCAGGTTCATCGAAACCTGCGCCATCCCGCGGACCAGGAATCCAGCACCCTTTACGAACCGCAACCCGCCGCTTGAAAAGCGGACCGCCTTTGCGATTTTCTTCGCAATCTCAACATCAGGAGTGTTGAGAAAGACGTTGTAAGCGATAAGAAATTTGCGCGCCCCCACGACCGTCGCCCCAGCCGAAGGATGCACTCGCGCCTCACCGTAGTCCGGCCTGCGTGCCGGGTTGCTCGCGATGTCCGCGCGTATGCCCTCGAACTGACCGCGCCGGATGTTTTCCAGGTTCTGTCGCTCAGGCGAAGTTGCCGCCGCTTCGTAGAGGTATACCGGAATCTGAAATCGCGTCCAGATTTGTTCTCCGACATACCGCGCCATGGCCACACAATCTCCAATGGTCATGCCGTCAATGGGAATGAACGGCACAACGTCGGCCGCGCCCATCCGCGGATGCGCTCCTTGATGCTGGTTCAGATCGATCAACTCCGCCGCCTTGCCCACGCCGCGAATCGCTGCTTCCTGGACAGGCTCCCGCGCCCCCACCAGCGTAATGACGCAGCGGTTATGATCGGCATCCATCTCGCGATCGAGCAAGAAGACACCGTCCATCTTCATGGCCTCGACGATCGCGTCGACTTTAGCCTGGTCACGGCCTTCAGAAAAATTGGGAACACATTCGACAAGAGTTGACATACGCGGAAAAGAATATCACCCAGGGGTACCCCATCCTGGTCTCTCCGTTTTTTGGAGAGACAGGATGGGCCCTTTGACGGGAGCCAGTGTTCCTACTGCTGGGGCACAAAATCTTCCATCGCCGCCTTGCGCATCAAATCGGGCGGCAGCAAACCCTGAGCCAGAATAAAGTCATGAAACTTCTTCTGGTTGAATTTAGTTCCGAGCGTCGCTTCCACATCTTTTCGCAAAGCGATTAGCTTGGTGTAACCATAGAAGTAGCTGTTGGCCTGGCCGGGTGAACGATAGGTGTAGCGCTCCACTTCCTCCTCGGCGAAGGCATGAGACTGCACCACGTCCTGCTCCAGAATGCGAAACGCTTCCGCTGGCTGAATCTTCCCCGCTTGCAATTCGGGATCGAGAAACGCCCGCGCCGCCCGCATCAGCCGGTAGTCAAGCGACACCAGTTGTCCCTCCGGCGGCATGTAAGGCCGGATCAGGTACTCCGAATATAGTCCCCAGCCTTCCACATTGGTGCTGTTGAAAGCATAGCGAACCCGCGCCAGGGACACGCCATGTTCGAGCATGGAATCAAACTGCAGTTCGTGCCCGGGTCGCGCCTCGTGTGCCGTGAGCGTCCAGGCCGCTGCATCGAACGTAAAGTCGTCATATGGTTCGGAACTAATTTGACCCGGTCCGGCGGGAATATTCAGAGGTAAAACAAACTCGCCCTTCTGTCCGGTGTTGTGCAGGAATGGCGGAGGCACCATGTGCGGCGCCGGCTGCGCCGCGGTCTCGGCCGCGGTGGCAATCCGGATGCGCGCCGGGCGGTCCGGCAAGGTGACAATCTGTTTCTCGACGATGATCTTTTCGATCTGCTTCAGCCGCTCCTGGTAAAACGGCAGAATGGCATCGCCCACCAGCTGTTGCTTTTTCAGCTCGCGGATCACGTCGCGATAGTCGCTCGAAGGCAGGTGCCGTTCTTTCGCGACCTGTTCCGCAATCGGCTTCATTTCGGCTTGAATATCGCGGAATGCCTGATGTGCCATGGCGGCAAGCTGACCGGGAGGAATGTCGATGCCGTAGTCCTCAAGATTGAGCGCATACTCCTCGGGCGGTAAACGGAAATCGTCGCGGGCCTTGGGCAGCACATTGGCTTTCGTCCACGCGTCGTAGTCGATCAGTTGGGACTTGAGCTTATTGAAAGGCTCCTGCCAGCCGGTCAGTTTGTACTTCTCGAGCAGCGTAGCGATGCCCTCCATGTAGTTGGGGTCGCGGGCAAGCTCGGTCTCAATCTCGGTGCGCGCGGGATAGACCACGCCCGGCTTGGCTATCTGCTCGATCACCCGCTGCTTCAGGATTTCAGCCAGCGGCTTGTATCCAGGTTCCAGCCCGGCGTATTTGCGAACGCGGATCACTGCCGCGGGCCGCCGTTCCGAAGGTGTCTGCTCATCCAGCAAAACCCGCAATCCTCGAAAGACCCTTTGACTCGCATTCAGAAAATCCACTCTGTGAGCGCGCTCGAAATCAAGCTTCCGGAATTGCAATTCCACGGCGCGGATCACGATCTGGAGGTCCTGCGCCACTTCCTTCTGCTTCGGCTGCCCAACCGGGCTCTTGAAAGTCGAGAGTACGGCTTCGGCCTCCTGCCGCTCCTGGTCTTCATCGGCCAGGGTCGGTTGAGAGACGTCGGTATCAAACTGGCTCAAGCCCTCATTCGAACCCAGCTCAGGAGTGTGCTTCATTTCGACGGCCAGCAGCAGATTCGTGTACTTGTTGCTGGCAGCAATCCAGTCCGCTGGCATTTCTTGCGCGCAGACCCGCAGACCCATGAGGGCGATTGCGAGGCTCAGTGTGATTCTGCGTTTCAAAGTAGTCTCCTAAAATCTTTATTGTTTCGCTTTACCGCTGCCAAAGAACTTACCGATTCCCAAACGCACCTGCACCGTGTTAATGCCGGAGTTGCGATCACCCAGGCCCGCATTGGAGATATGCATATATCGCAGCTCCACGCTCCAATTGCGCGAGTCTCCCAGAAAGTGCGTGCCCAGCGCGGTGGAAGAGGTGAAATTTACCCGGTCAGTCCCGGTCGGGACGTCGTGGTTAGTAAACAGGGTGCCGCCGCTGAGTTCTAGGTAGGGTACCACTCGTCCGCGGGTGGCAAAGTTCCATTTCAGATTCAGCGGGTTGAAACCGGCTCCGAACGCGGTGTTGGAAGGCTGGAATACCAGAAAGAGCGGGACTGCATCCAGCGCGTATTCGAATCTTCCTTTAAGAAATCCAGGCCCGTGGGGCCGGGTCAGAATCCACCCGTAACGCAGCCCGGCGTTCCACACTCCGGTGTTCGAAGTCCCCCCTGGGACAGAGTGGCCACCGCCGGTCCAAAGCTGGATCTCGTGGCCGCCGTCCTCGATTCGGGCCTGCGCCCATGACAGCGAGGCGCAGAGCAGCAGCATTGCTCCCAACAATTTCTTCATGAAGTACTCGATCCGGCACTGGCGGGCTAAGACTGGTCAAGATACCGCAAACTTCCAGGCATGACAAACTGTGTGGACGCAGGCGACTCGCCCGCGTGCCTGCATTGCCTATGGGTCGCCGGCTTTTTCGAGCACCAGGCAGCCCTAGGCTGAAACCACTAAAGATGGCACGGCTATTCCGGCGCGTCCACACCATCAACTTAGTCAAGTTACAAGCCCAGTCCGCCATCCACCGTTAGGATTTGTCCGGTAATGAAGTGCGGTGCGGTGGCAAAGAAGAGCGCCGCAGCGGCAATTTCCTCGCCCTTGCCGTTACGCCGCATCGGAGTCTCGCGGGCCATCTTCTTCATGAATGCGGCCGCTGATTTTTCTCCCAGATCGATCATCCCCGGGGCGATGCAATTGACCGCGATCTCGGGCGCAAGCGCTTTGGCCATCACCTTGGTCAGCATATGTACCGCGGCTTTGGACGAACAATAGTGAGCATGACTAGCCCAGGGACGCAGTCCGCCCAGCGAACCCATGTTGATGATTTTCCCTCGTCTTTCCCGCAAATGCTTCAGCGCCTCGCGCGAAACCAGAAACGGACCGCGAGTGTTGGAGTCAAAGATGTCGTCCCATTGCTGGAGCGTGAGTTCTCCGAATTCGGCGGTCTCGTAGTTAGCGGCGTTGTTAACCAGGATATCGATTCCGCCCAGCTCCTTTGCCGTCTCCTTGATTGCCGACCGGACACTCTTTTCGTCCGTGATGTCACAACGCAGAGCCACGGCCCGTCCGCCGAAGCTCCCAACGTCGATCACAGTATGTTGGGCGTCGCGCGCGGAGTTGCGAAACGTGATAGCCACATCCGCGCCCGCCTCAGCGAACGCCAGAGCCATGACCCGCCCCAAGCGCCGCGCTCCGCCCGTAATGAGGACGGCCTTGCCGGAGAGAGGTTTGGCGTGAGGGCGATCCATGCAGAGGATTGTAATTGAGGGCTGCAGTTCGGCACTTGGCAATTAGCAATTGGCACTTAACTTTTTCCTTCATGAATCGTGTCTCGCCAATTGCTAATTGCCAAGGGCTTTCCCCCTTGCTAAACTCCGCCCATGGCGGAGCCGCGCCAAGTCGTGGTCTATTCCCGCAAGGGCTGTCACTTGTGCGAGATCGTCAAGGAAACGCTGACTAAGTTGCACCGGCGCGGGGGCTTTACCTGGCGGGAAATTGATGTCGAAAGCGACGACGAACTGCGCCGCAGATTCACCGACGAAGTCCCGGTCATCTTCATCGACGGCCACAAGGCTTTCAAATACCACATGGACGAGCGCGAGTTCCTGCGCAAGCTGGCCAGCTAGTTTTGGTAGCGCCGGCCTCCGGCCGCCCACTGGGCGGGCGAGCAGCCCGCCAGACAGCCGGTGGGACGCTGACGCCACTTTCGTACACCATCGGTTTGCGCCCTCCGTAACATCCCATTTTCAAATGTCCGCAAGTAACATTACAAGCTAGCCCTCTCTCCAAACTGAGAAACGAGAGAACTCACATGCGGATATACAAAATCGCGTCTTGCTTTCCCGTCCTCCTCTTCCTCTTCACCTGTGCCGGCCACGGGCAGTCCCTGGGTGACGTGGCCCGCGAGCAGCGGCAGAAGCAGCAGGCAAAAGACCCGCAAGCCGCAGCCAAGGTCGTTACCAATGACGAGATCCCGGAGTCTCCAGATGCCTCCGCCGGCTCTTCGGACGACACCGATGCAGCGCCGCCCGAGTCTTCCGCGGCGGCCGCCCGCAGCGCCGAAAAGAAGACTGCGGAACAATGGAAAGCTGAGATCGAGGCCAGAAAGTCAAGAATTGCGACCCTGCAAAGTCAGGTGGAAAAACTGAACAACTCGGTTCACTTTGTCGAAGCCAATCGCTATTACAACGGCGTCCAGTACAACCAATATCAGCTGAAAAAGCAGCAGGAGGCACAACGCCTGCAAAAGCAACTGGACAGGGAGAAAAAGGCGCTGGTTGATGCGCAGGAATTCGCGCGCAAGGATGGTTTCGGAACCGCGGTCTACGATCCCGGAAAGTGAAGCGGGTGCCCATCCTCGTCTCTCCGTTTTTTGGAGAGACAGGGTGAAATGTTCCGTCACTCGCCGGTTAGGAACTTCAACTGCGCCGCACTCAACGGCACCACACTCAATCTCCCCTGCCGCACCAGCGGAGAATCAGCAAAAAGCTTCTGGGCCTTGACTTCAGCCAGAGTCACCGGCTTGCCGAGCGCCTTGCCTGCCTTGATGTTCACCTGCGGATTCTTGGGATCGGAGGCATCCACCGAAACCACCGACGCCGTCCCCACCGCGCTCTTGCGCTCGCCCGTTTCGTAAATCACCAACCGGTCGCCAGGCTTCATCTCACGTAGATGCCTTAAGGCTACGGGATTTGCCACGCCGTCCCAGACGGTGTTCTTGTCCCGCTCCAAGTCGGCAAACGAGTATGCGGTAGGTTCAGTCTTCAGTAAGTAATCCATAGAGGGAATTTGAGATTGCTAATTGTAGATTTCAGATTGGAAATCACGAAACGTGGAGTTTAAATCTGAAATCTGCAATCCGAAAGCTGCAATGCCCTACTGCGGCTTGTCTTTCGAATCCTTGTCCGGCGGCTTCTGCGGCTCGGGTTCGTCTTTCTTCTCCTCCGGATGGTCTTCATAGATAGAATATTGCCCCACTGGCCGCTTCATCTTGACTGTGATCTCGACCGCCGGCCTGTCGATGGCGTAATCGTTGCCAAACGTCTGGAAACCGCTGGCCAGGACCTGCACTCGCAGCTTGCCGTACGGCACACCGTCAAAGCTGGCCTTGCCGTCCGCATCGGTCTTAATCTGCAGGCCGCCTTTCGACTGCTTGCCATTTTTCTCCACCGGATGCATGACCACGCTGGCGTTGCGGATCGGCTTGCCACTGTAGTCTCGAATAACGATGAAGTTGAGCACCGCCGTGTCGTCCTGTGCCAAGGCTGCAGTAGCCAGCAGAACCGCGGTTGCGAAGCCGATCACGATCTTTCTCATAGCCGATTTCCAATTCTAAGCACGCTGGCTCCTGCTGTCACTCGGAACCAACCTGGAACCAACGACAGAGTGGCGTTGTGGTTCATCCCTTGCTGTCGAAATCATAAATTCCGTGTAAGATACTGTTGTTAAAGATGTTACAGAGTGTCAACTCCGAACCGGTTGACAATGCCCAGCCGTTTGCCTACAATTAGCACTCGCCAACAATGAGTGCTAACAAGCAGTTGGTCAGTTCTCTAGCAATCACACCCCGAATTCTAACTCAACACGAACGAAAGGAGTCAGCAAGTATGGCAAAGTTCACCCCGTTACACGACCGCCTGTTGGTTCGGCGGATTGAAGAAGGTGAGACCACCCGTGGTGGCATCATCATCCCCGACAGCGCCAAAGAAAAGCCGCAGGAGGGCGAAGTAATTTCCGTCGGCAAAGGCAAAAGCAACGATGAAGGCAAGGTGTTTCCCCTGGCCGTGAAAGAGGGGGACCGTATCCTGTTCGGCAAGTACTCCGGCACCGAAATCAAGCTGGACGGTGAAGATTTCATCATCATGCGCGAAGAGGAAGTCCTGGGCATCCTGACCGGCGCCGCCAAGAAAGAGCTCGCCGGATCGCGTCGCTAACTGAGAACCGTGTACTGAAAACTAGCAACTGGTTTTTCTAATTTCGCAGGCCAAGCCTGCCATCACAGCGATAGGAGATTTCAGATATGGCAAAGCAGATCGTACATGGCGAGGAGTCGCGACAGGCGATTCTCCGCGGCGTCAACCTGTTGGCTGACGCGGTAAAAGTCACTCTCGGCCCCAAGGGCCGCAACGTCGTCATTGAAAAGAAATTCGGTTCACCCACCATCACCAAGGACGGCGTCACCGTCGCCAAGGAAATCGAACTCAAGGACTCACTCGAAAACATGGGTGCGCAGATGGTGCGCGAAGTGGCCAGCAAGACGTCGGATGTTGCCGGAGACGGCACCACCACCGCTACTGTTCTGGCCCAGGCGATCTATCGCGAAGGTGTGAAGACCGTCGCAGCCGGCGCCAACCCGATGGCCATGAAGCGCGGCATCGAGAAGGCAATCACCGCAATTTGCGGCAGCCTCGACAAGGAAGGCAACCACGTCAAAGGCGAACTCGACAAGTTCTCCAAGCCCGTCACCGGCGACATGATTGCGCAAGTTGGCACAATCAGCGCCAACAACGACGAAACTATTGGCAACATCATTGCGCAGGCCATGAAGAAGGTGGGCAAGGATGGCGTCATCACCGTCGAGGAAGCCAAGACGCTTGAGACCCAGTTGGATGTCGTCGAGGGCATGCAGTTTGATCGTGGGTATCTCTCTCCTTACTTTGTGACCGATCCCGAGCGTATGGAAGTTTCGCTCGAGAACGCGTACATCCTGATCAACGAGAAAAAAATCAGCTCGATGAAAGATTTGCTGCCGCTTTTGGAGCAGATCGCGAAGAGCGGCAAGCCGCTTCTGATCGTGGCTGAAGACGTCGAAGGCGAAGCGCTCGCTACCCTCGTCGTCAACAAGCTGCGTGGCACGTTGCAAGTCGCGGCCGTCAAGGCTCCTGGCTTCGGCGATCGCCGCAAAGCTATGCTGCAGGACATTGCCACCCTCACCGGCGGCAAGGCCATCACCGAAGACCTGGGGATTAAGCTGGAGAACGTCCAGATCTCCGACCTCGGCCAAGCCAAGAAGATCACCGTGGACAAGGACAACACTACGCTGGTCGAAGGCAAGGGCAAGCACTCCGAGATTGAAGGGCGGGTGAAGGAAATCCGCAGCCAGATCGAAAAAACCACCAGCGACTATGACCGCGAGAAGCTGCAGGAGCGGTTGGCGAAACTGGTTGGCGGCGTGGCTGTGATCAAAGTCGGAGCCGCGACCGAGACCGAAATGAAAGAGAAGAAGGCACGCGTCGAAGATGCGATGCACGCAACCCGTGCGGCCGTGGAAGAAGGCATTGTCCCCGGCGGCGGCGTGGCCCTGGCCCGTTGCGTCAGCGCTCTGGACAAGCTGAAGCTCGAAGGGGATGAGCAGATCGGTGTCAACATCGTGAAGCGCGCCCTGGTTGAGCCGCTGCGTCAGATCTCCGAGAACGCCGGAGAAGAAGGCGCGATCGTCCTCGGCAAGGTCAACGACTCGAAGGACAACAACTTCGGCTACAACGCCCTGACCGGCGATTATGAAGATCTGGTCAAGGCGGGCGTGCTCGATCCGACCAAAGTGGTGCGCACCGCACTGCAGAACGCCGGCTCGATTGCGTCGTTGATGCTGACCACCGAAGCCCTGGTAGCGGAGATCCCGGAAGAGAAAAAGGGAGCTCCGGCCGGCGGCGGACACGGCGGCGGTATGGAAGGCATGTACTAAGAGCAGCTTCTAGCTATTAGCTTATGCTTGAACCGAAGCCCTGCGCGCAAGCGCGGGGCTTTTGTTTTGCGGCGGCAATCGCGAAGAGTGGCACGAACCGTGTGGGGACGGGTGCCCTCGCCCGTCCGGGCCCAGCGAGGCTCGGCAACGAAAACCGCGAAAGGTAGGGCACCCGGCTTCTTGTCGCACATTTCCTGTGCGGCTCAGGGGTGTTGGGGTTTGCAGATGTCCGCGGGATGGGCTGGAGGACATCCCAGTGCTCGACGATTTTCCCGTTCTCTTCCAGACGAAAAACATCCATCCCGGCCCAGTCTGAGTCGTGGAGCCATTGCTGATAACAGTGCAGCACCACATAGCTGCCCTCTGCGATCACCCGTCTGAATGAGACGTGCTCTCCGGGTATTCCTGCGCCATGCGAATGAAGTAGGCGACGAACGCCTGTTTCCGTCCGCGACCATGGGGTTGTGCCGGATGTACACGTCTCCCCCGTATTTGTCGACGGCCTCGGCGGGTGGACAGTGATTGAACATCAGATCGTAGACAGCCGTTACTGTCTGTTTGTTCGGCTCCAACTTTTGCGTGCTCCTTCCGTCGCCTCTGGAGTTGCGCTCGAAACCGTAAGGGTACGCCTTTTTCTGAACCTGACGGCTGGCCGCGGCTATCACGTGCATCCCGACACGTACTCCGTCGCCTACAGCATTGTCTGTAGCGCGGATTTTCCTGCTGACTCGCCGAAATTCCTCATCTTCGTTTTCCCCGTGTCGTATCCCGCAGAAAACGTGGGCCCTTGGCCTTGGCAATCCTCGTGCTCTTAGCACTCGGGAAATCGGAATCTGGAGGTAATCATGCCCAGCATACATGTTGATAAGGTCGGTGAAATGACGGTGGTTGAATGTGAAGGACGGTTTGTCCGCAGTGACGAGGCCTTCAAGCTGCGTGACGCGGTTACCTCGCAAGGCGGTGCCCACGTCATTGTGCTGGACCTCACCGAGATGCGTGCCATCGGCGGCGGGGGGATTGGTGTGATGGTGTTCCTGCAGCGCTGGTGCCGTGATCACGATATTCGATTCAAGTTGTTCAATCCCTCGCGGGCTGTGCAGGAGAGGTTGGAAAATACGAACGCGATGTCGGAGTTCGATATTGCTTCGCTGGACGAGATGATGGCATTGCTTGGCCGGGCCGATAGGCGATACGCCCTGGCTTCCTGACAGCTCACTGCACGCGCAGAATCAGTTGCGTGCCGTTGTCCAGATGCACATTCCCCGTGTTTGAGCTCAATACGGCCGCCGGGCCTGACGTGTCCAAGGAGAGGCCTTTTATGCCGACTACTCCCTTGCTGGTCGGACTGAGCGGGATAACGGTTGAAGTGTTCCGTCCCATGGGGTCAATGGGTCCGAGGTCGCCAGGATATCCAGACGGGCCGCCCGAAGCCGAAGCGTCTCCCATGGGGGCGCGTTGGCCCGGCAGGGTAGGAGCTCCGCCTACTGGACGGTCAGCTCGAGGCACACTTGCTTCCGCAGCGGAACCGTACTGCAAGGGTCTGGCGATAGCCTGGATTCCCACCTGCAGCTGTACTTCGTGTCCGTCTTTCAGCAGCATGCGATCGAAGATGATGCCTACCATCGAATCTGGAGAAGTCTTGCTGCGGGCCTTCGTCTCGGTCACATGGCCAACGATTTTCGTGTTGCGGGGAACCACGATCTGACCGTGCGCCAATAGATCGGTCGCGGTCCTGGCCTCGATCCGGTCGTTCGCCTTACTTTTCCTGGCATCCAGCGACTTCGACAACTCGACGGAAAGAAGAGTTCCCGACGGTGGCGCGCCGGCTGGCGTGGCGGAATTTTGGGAGTTCGCAGGGGTGTACTGGCCAGGCGAATTCGCGGTGGTTGGTTCCGTAGAGACTTGTGCCAGCGAGGTCGCGGCTAAGACCAATATCACAAATGCTAAGAAAAGGCCCTTGCTCATCTTCCACTCCCTGGTCCCGTCGTTCCTGGTCCCTGCTGGTTATGATGCGTCCGGCTAGAACCAGGTTCCTCTCCTATAGTTCCTATACTCCTCGCCGAACCTGGCTTCGAGAACCTGCGCCTCTTGGTGGGCGCGAGCCATCTGGATGGGAATCAGCACCAGCAAGAGGAGGAGCGCATAACGATACTGCAAAGCAATCAGTACGCCTACCAGCAACAAAGCGCTGAACACGTAGATCGGGTTTCTGATCTTCGAATAGATACCCCAGGTTACAAGTTCTCGGGCTTGCGCGGTCACGGAAAACGACTTTCCCAACTGCCAACGCGCGGTAAAGAGCAAGACAGCGGCGGGGACGGCGATACAGAACCCCGCGAAGCGTGCAGCGTTCCACGCACCCGGACGGGAGGCGACAATCCCGATGGCGATTAGCACCACGCAGAATTGCAGGATGAAGAGTGGCGTGATCTTTCCATGGCTGGCCGCAGAGGTTGGCATGGGCGCTATTTTACGAATCCTTTGCGAATACTGTGGATAAAATCGGTGTAAGCCGGAGTGGAACCGGCGGCCCGAACCGTCATCGCCACCTGGCCGCGGTGATAGGCCGAATGCGTGATCAAGTGCATAAGGATGTCATGCCTGCGGCTGCTCCAGGGTTCGCCCTTGCTGTTGCGATAGCTTATCGCTTCGGCTAAATCGGCTTCACTGCTGTTGGCCAAGTAAAGCTTCCACAGTGAGGGTAACTCCGCCGCTTGCTTATCACATTCTTCGATGGTGAACTTAGGCCAAACCGGAAGCGTCTGCGGCTTCTGTTCGAGCCGTTCCATCCACAAGCGCTCGGCCGAAAATATGTGAGCCATCAATTCCAGGGCGCGAGGCTGGGGCGTAGCCGCAGTGCGTAAGCCTGCGAGCACTTCATCATTCGCCCACGCATCGTAGGCAAAGAGACGAGTGAAATGTGCAATCGCGTCCATAACACTATTCAAACACAGGCGGTGGTTCTGCGTACATGAGCCCGGGCAGGGGGGATGGGTTAAGAAAAACAGCCCCACCACGAGGCGGGGCTGGTAGACGTAGCGGCGACTCCGCAAATAATTCAGTCTTAGTTCTTATCGTTCTTTTCCTGCATCTCTTCTTTGGCTTCGTGAGCGGCAGCCTGATGGCCCGCCATCGAGAGCGCAGCCATGAAGGGCGCTGCGTCAGCAGGCGGTGTCACGTGGCCGGTAAGGACTCTGCGGAAACCCACATCCCGGCCATAGATGGAGATGGTCGAATCCGCGTCCTGTTCGATCACGGCACCCTCCAAAGTCAGGCCAGCAAATACGCCTTTGGAACGGGAGTAAGTCAGCAGCTCCGCATTCATTTTCCAGTCAGTGCCAGCGGATGCATGGCGCCCCACCGGGCCGGCCGCAGCGGAGCCTTCCCCGCTAAGCTGGAATTTGCTCGAAAGCAGGTGCTGCAACCCCTTGTCATTCATCACCAGCATCACCAAGTCGACGCCTTCAGCGCCGATCTGAAGACCCCAGCTTCCGCCGCCGACGGAGATGAATGCGGGGGCGCTCCAGCCCGTCGCGGTGCGACAACTGGCAACCCCGCGGCCGTGTTTACCGCCGAAAATGAAACCGGCCTTGATCAGGTGCGGGACCACGACGATGCATTTCGCATTGTCCAGTACTTCTTCCGGGATGCCCTTGTCCGGCGCGTCCATGATTTGCTTGAGCACATCGCCGGAATTCCGCAACCGCTCAACGGAATCCTCTTTAGCATCGGCCCAAGCCATGCTGACGAATATCGCGACTAAGCTCACTAACACTGCAATTGATCTTTTCAAGTGTTCCTCCTTAGAAGTGGCTGAGATGTGTTGACGAAGGCAACATTGCCGTTCGTCAGATTTCTCTAATAAAACTTGCCTCAGACCGCTGGTCTGCGACCGGTTATTAGTTGGATCAGAAGGACCACGACGGCAACCACCAGAAGAATGTGGATGAACCCGCCCAGCGTGTACGAACTGACGACTCCGAGTAACCACAGAACTAGCAGAATCACGAAAATCGTCCAAAGCATGAGTCACCTCCGTTAGTCATTGAGTAACCCGTCCCAGCGACCTCACTGTGATCCGGATTGGTACCTGGGAGTTGCATGCGCGCAGTAGAGGAAAGACTGTAGAAATGCAGGAATAATCTTGATCAGCCTGGCAACTCCCCACCGGCTGACAGCGGACTCTTGAATTTGTGCGGACGCAGGGGTAGGGTTGATTCGAATGGGCGCTTAATATCTGTGATTTTGTTTTGCGCGCATGTCCGGACGAGGACGTCGAGACCATTGATATCCGGAGTGATGATCATTTCGTCTAAGTGACCAAAGACGTTTCATTCAGGAGGAGGCGGCCATGAAGCGTAGAGATTTCATCATTGCGGCAACCTGCGGAGTCGGGGCGGCGTGGATCGGCTCCCGAGACTTGGCCCGGGCCATGAGTACGTTACCGGCCTTGCCGCGCAAGTTCAACGCGGCCGATACTGTGGTGCTGGGCAAGACCGGTATCGCCACCAGTCGTCTCGCCATGGGAACCGGCACAGTCGGCAGCGGACATCATTCTCATCAGACTGCGCTCGGGGTGAAGGGTCTGTCGGATCTCTTGCTCAACGGCCATGACAACGGTTTGCGATTCTTCGATGCCGCGGACGCTTATGGAAGCCATCCGCATGTGGCCGAAGCGCTCAAACATATTTCTCGCGACAAGGTCACTGTGCTTACCAAGACTTGGGCGCGCGATCCGGTCGAAGCCCGCGCTGACATCGATCGTTTTCGCAAAGAGTTAGGAACCGACTATCTGGATATCTGCCTGATGCACTGCCTTACGGAAGGCGATTGGACTGAGCGCTACCGTGGAGTCATGGACGTTTTTTCCGAAGCCAAGGAAAAGGGGGTCATCCGCGCCCATGGCTGCTCCTGTCACAGCATTGAGGCGCTCCGCGCGGCCGCCAAGTCGCCCTGGGTCGAAGTCGATCTGGTGCGGATCAATCCGATTGGCTCGCACATGGATGCCGACCCCGACACCGTGGTGAGCGTGCTGCGCGAAATGAAGGCCGCCGGAAAAGGGATTGTCGGCATGAAGATTCTCGGCCAGGGCGACCTGCGCAATCGGCAGGACGAGGCTTTGAAATATGCGCTGTCGCTGGGCGTGCTCGACGCCTTCACCATCGGCGCGGAAAGCAAGACCGAGCAGGAAGACCTGATCCGCAGAATAGCGGCAGCTGCTTAGACGCGGGCCACAGATTGACACGGATCTTCACGGATCAGGAACAATTCTTCAGGTTTATCGGCGTAAATCGAAATCTGTGGCGCTTTGCCTTACTGGACTGTCTTCAACGGCACACGCAGGTCGCTTCCCGTCATCTCCTTGGGCTGAGCGATACCTAACATGCCCAGCACCGTGGGCGAGATATCGCGCAGGGAGCCGCCTGGCTTCAGTGAGAATTTCTTTTCATTCTCCGCGACCACAATAAATGGCACCGGGTTCGTTGTGTGGGCGGTGTGCGGGCCACCGGTGGCGGGATCGATCATCATTTCGGCGTTGCCATGATCGGCCGTAATCAGCAGTGCGCCACCCCTGGCGCGGACCACCGGCTCGATCCGGCCCAGGCAGGCGTCCACGGTTTCGACCGCCTTGACCGTCGGCTCAATTTTTCCGGAATGCCCGACCATGTCCGCGTTGGCAAAATTTACGATGATGACATCAAACGTTCCATCCTCGACCGCCTTGATGACCGCGTCGGCAATTCCGGTGGCGCTCATCTCCGGCTTCAAGTCGTACGTAGCGACTTTTTGTGACGGCACCAGTAAACGGTCTTCCCCGGGAAATGGTTGCTCGACTCCGCCATTGAAGAAGTACGTCACGTGAGCGTACTTCTCGGTCTCTGCTACCCGCAGGTTGCGGAGGCTCGCCTGTCCCATCACGTTGGCCAAGATATTATCCAGTGACTCCGGCGGGATCACTACCGGAAGAGAAAATTTCTTGTCGTACTGAGTCATGCAGACATAGTGCAGGTTCTTGGGCACACGATCGCGGGGGATGGCAGCGTCCAGATCAGAAGCCCCAGGCAGATCCTCCCCCCCTTGCGGATTCAGGCCGCTGTTGCGTGTCAAGGCCCGGGTGATCTGGCGGACGCGATCGGCGCGGAAGTTAAAGCAGATGCATGAATCCTCGTCGCGTATGGTGGTCAGCGGTTCGCCGCGATTGTCCAGGCAAACGAAGGGTACGATGAATTCGTCGGTCACACCTTTGTTGTAGGAGTCTTTCGCTCCCTGCACCGGGTCCACATATTTGCCGCCTTCACCGTCTCCGAAAACCATTGCATGGAACGCCTTGGCAATGCGTTCCCATCGGCGGTCGCGATCCATGGCGTAATAGCGGCCGTTCACCGAGGCGATTTTTCCCGTGTTGTACTCGCGCATCTTCTGTTGCAGCTGTTCCAGATATCCGGCGCCGTTGGTGGGCAGGGTGTCGCGGCCATCCATGAAGGCATGTACGAAGGCCCGGTCAACACCGTTTTGCCTCGCCATTTTGAGGAGAGCATAGAGATGGGTTTGATACGAGTGCACTCCTCCATCTGAAAGCAGTCCGAAGAGATGCAGCCGGCGGCCGCCCGAACGCGCGTTCTTCATGGCGCTAAGCAGAACAGGATGCGAGAAGAACTCGTCGTTCTGAATCATGCGCTCAATGCGAGTGCTGTCCATGTGCACGATGCGCCCGGCGCCGATGTTGAGATGGCCGACTTCGCTGTTGCCCATCTGGCCCTCGGGCAGGCCAACGTACTGGCCGCTGGTCTGAATCAGAGTGTTGGGATATTCGCGCAGCAGCCGGTCGTAACTGGGCTTGCGAGCCAGTGCAATTGCGTTGGCTTTGGTTTCGGCGCGGAATCCCCAGCCGTCAAGGATGACCAGCACAAGTGGTTTGGGACGATTCATTAAGCTCCTGACATTGCGTCTGGCTCGCCGGAAACTGACTACGGAGGCGCAGAGGAACAAGAGAAATTGGAAAGAACAGAAATTATAGGCGAGGGGAACAGGTTTTCAAATCTGCGATTGCATAATATAGTCGTTCTGGCTTGTATCCATTCCCACTTCCTCAAGTTAGAGATCGCTGTCAAAGTCTTGTTCGACACGAACGGAGAAATATATGCCCCTAAGCGAACTTCTACTGACTGAATTCGATGCTGAAATGAAGACGACGCGCACGATGTTGGAGCGCATCCCTGCGGGTAAGGAGGACTTCCGGCCTCATCCCAAATCAATGCCGCTGAACAAACTTGGTCCACACGTGGCCGAGCTGGCCGGATTTGGCCATACTGTCCTCACCACCCCCGAGCTTGATTTCTCCAAAGGCAGCGCTAAGCGTGTGGCCTTTGAGTCCGCAGACCAACTGGTGCGGGTCTTCGATGAGGGCGCAGCCAAGGTTCGCGCCGCGCTCAAGAACATGCCAGATGAGGCGTGGACCCAGAACTGGAAGCTGAGCTTTCAGGGCAAGCCCATCTTCGACGGATCACGTTTTCTGGCTTATCGACAAATGTTTATCAATCACCTGGTGCATCACCGCGCCCAACTCGGCGTGTACTTGCGTCTGAACGATAAGCCGCTGCCTGCCACGTATGGGCCTTCGGCGGACGAGACGATGGGGTTTTAGTGGGATCGTGTGGGGCGGCCACTATTGTCCCCCGCCTTTGAAGTCAGTTTTGGTTTGGACACCTTGGCCCGTCCGATTGCGGCAGCCTCGAACTTGTCTCGAGGACCTAACGTCCAAGTCAAAAGCGGCGGACAACAGTGTCCGCCCCACACAATCTTGGCGCTTGACTACCTTCCAAAGTTCAAGGCTTTCAGCCCCAGGAACCGCGCCCCCTCGCCCAACTCTCCTTCGATCCTGAGCAGCTGGTTGTATTTTGCGATGCGATCGGTGCGCGAGGCTGATCCTGTCTTGATTTGTCCTGCTCCGGTCGCTACGGCCAGGTCGGCAATAAATGTGTCTTCGGTCTCTCCCGAACGGTGCGAGATGATGGACGTATAGCCGTTGCGCCGCGCCAGATCGATCGCGTCCAGAGTTTCGCTGACTGTGCCAATCTGATTGACTTTGATCAGAATGGAATTGGCCACGTGCTTGTCGATTCCCTCCTGCAAAAACGACACATTGGTAACGAACAAATCGTCGCCGACGAGTTGGATCTTTCCTCCCAGCTCTTTGGTGAGATTCTGCCAGCCCTCCCAGTCGTTTTCCGACAAACCATCTTCGAGCGACACGATTGGGTAGTCGTTTGCCCATTTCACCCAGAAGCGGACCATGTCGTCGGAACTCTTCGTTGACTTATCGGATTTCTTGAAGACGTACTTACCATCCTGGTAGAACTCGCTGGCTGCGGGATCGAGCGCGATGGCGATCTCTTCTCCCGGCTTGTATCCTGCCTGGGTGATGGCTTCGAGAACCACTTCAATGCCCTCGACATTCGATTTCACAGACGGCGCGAAGCCGCCTTCATCGCCGACTGCGGTGTTGTAGCCACGCTTTTTGAGCACGCCTTTCAAGGTGTGGAACACCTCGACGCCCCAGCGTAGCGCCTCCGAGAAAGAATCCGCCCCCACCGGCATGACCATGAATTCCTGAAAGTCCACATTGCTGTCGGCGTGCGCTCCGCCGTTGAGGATGTTCATCATCGGCGTGGGCAGAATGTTGGCGCCGGCTCCGCCGAGGTAACGGTAAAGCGGCAGGCTGAAGGCCGCGGCCGAAGCTCGTGCTGCCGCCATTGAAACCGCCAGGATGGCATTGGCGCCCAGACGAGCTTTGTTTTTGGTGCCGTCCAATCCGAGCATTTTCTGATCGATGGCACGCTGGTCGGCGGCGTCCAGGTTGGCCAACGCGTCGGCAATTTCACCATTCACATTTTCCACTGCTTTGAGCACGCCTTTACCCACATAGCGTTGCTTGTCACCGTCGCGCAGCTCGACTGCTTCGTGCTCGCCCGTGGATGCTCCGCTCGGAACTGCCGCGCGGCCGCGGGTTCCATCTGCCAGCGCGACTTCTGCCTCGACCGTGGGATTGCCGCGAGAATCGAGAATCTCCCGCGCCTGGATTTCCTGAATCTGGGTAATGACGTCCATGATTGCTGTATGGCCTCGATCTGTTTGTGTGGTGAGACTGGCGATTATATCGGTTTTTTCCGTGTGGCGCGGGCGCCTTCGCCCGCCTGACGACAGCAGAGCTTTGAGCGCTCGTGAGGCCGTCCCCACTGTGGTTAAAGATGTACTACTCATTGCCCTAGCCGAGAGTTTGGCGGTCGGGGGCGCCCGCGCCACACAGGCTCCCCACCGCCCGTGTCTACGCTGGTTCCTCGAGTTTTTCACAGGCTGCGAGCAGCGGCTTGTGCTCTAGAGTCGCAACAGGATGTCCGATCGCACAGAAACTCTGGCAGTCGGCTCACGGGCACCAGAATTTCTGTTGGCGGCGGCGAACTGCGATGGGATTCTCGCTCTTTCCGGTTTCCTGTCGCGCGGCGCTCTGATCGTAGAGTTCCTGCGCGGTACCTGGTGACCGAACTGCGTGAAACGCATGGCTCAGTTGGAGCCAATGAAAACTGAGATCGAGCATGCAGGAGCGCAGCTGGTGTACATCGCGGCGGAGAAAAGTGCGGGGATGTGGAAGCCGGCGAAGTTTTTGCGATCGCATGGCGTGTCGTATCCCTTTTTGCTCGATGAGGACCGCGCGGTGACCAAGGCTTATGGGCTGTATCACCAACTGGACATGGATACGATCCACATCGCACATCCGGCGACCTTGGTCATCGATCGCAATCGGAAAGTTGAATACATCCATCGCGGAGATAGTCAGACGGATCGGGCACCGTTCGATCAGGTGATGAAGACAGTAGGAAATTATCGGTTTCCGGTTGAAGCGGGTTGCGTCGACCGGGTCGGCAAATTTGCGATGCAAATTCAGGAGGCGGAATGAAGAAAATACTTGCACCACTTGCTGTGGCGTTGCTGGCGGTCGCGGCTGGGGCACAGACCAATATGGCTCTTCCCGCGGGCACGGCATTCAAAGTCAAACTGGAAAACACGATGTCCACTTTCTCCAGCAAGGAGGGCGATCCCTTCTCCGGACGAGTAGTGGATGCTGTAGTGCTCGACGGGAAGACCGTAATTCCTGTGGGCGCGACCGTGCAGGGGCGCGTCGTCAAAGTTAACGAACCGCGCCGCATCGCCGGCAAACCCACCATCGGAATTCTTCCCGAGACCGTGGTTCTGCCCAACGGCGAACGTTACATGCTAAACGCGAACTTGGTAGACACCAGTCTGCGCAATGGTACCGATGTAAATACAGAAGGCCAATTCAAGGGTGACGGTATAGATGGAAAGGATCTGACCGAAATCGGCATGGGCACCGGAGCCGGCATGCTCATCGGGGGCTTGGCCCACCACACAAGGGGTCTGCTGATCGGCGGAGGGATTGGCGCCACCGTCACGGTTGCGCATTGGCTGGGCAAAAAGCGTGGGGCCATGCTGCCTTCGGGGACAGAGTTGATGATGGAATTGAGCCGTCCGCTAGCGATGACGGCAGAAGCCAGCGGTCAGTAAGCTCGTCGGTCTCTGAACCTGAGAGCCACGAAACCCTGCCCTGAGCGCAGTCGAAGGCTGGCAGAAGAATGTAGCCCCGGGCGCAAGCCCGGGGTGAAAGGCGAAACGACGTAGTCCTGAAGGGTCGAAAGAATGCCGGCGACGCGAGCTTCGTGCCGGCTTTTTTTTTAGTACTGCGCGATCAAATCCTGTTCGCTCGATAAGTGCAGTTCCATCCATCCTTCCACCGGAAGTCCGTCCGAGGGCAGGCCGTTCTGCCACAGGCTGAAGCGCAGCCTTAGCTTGGTTGCGGCTGGGGCGGCAGGTGTGCTTGTCGCACTCGGCCCTGCGGGGACAGCTTGCAACCAGTATAGAGGAAGCTTGAATTCGAAATTTCGAAGCAGAGCGACGGCAACCGGGCCGGCAGGCTGGTCAGAGGCCGCGAGAGAAATGCCCTCTTCGGGAGCGCTGACTTTCCAACTCCGTATCTTGCCTGCTTCCACGCTCACGTCGAGGCGCAGTGTGCGTGGCGACGGCGCACCTGCTATAGTCGAGGATTCAAGATTAACCACGAGCTCGAAATTCTCTGCCGGGACTCTATTCTCGACAAAGTCCAGACGCCCATAGATATAGGACGCGTCGATTCCCGCGTGGACTGCGTCGAGGAGAAACTGTTTGCCGTGCATGGCACCGGCCCGCCGGTCGGCGGTGTAGACAGCGGCGCCCATCCATTCGAAGTAGCGCACCATGTCACCGGTGATGCGGGGATGGATGTAGGTCGTCTGAGGCAGCACCGCGGGCCGCTCGGCCCCGCCGATGATGGGCTGGGCCAGATAGTCTGGCGGCCGGCCGGCCAATAGCTGATAAATATTCGAAAGGTGCTTGCGGTAGAGTTGATCGAATTCGCGGTCGTTGGCAGAATGGTGTTCCGGACCATACCACCAGTTCCAGTCGCTGCCTTCCGCAATCAAGACTTCTTCGAAAGCGAGTTGCCGCTGTGCCTCACTGGCCGCGGGGGCGGCCTGGGCGTAGAAATTGCGGGCTTGAGAAAGATAGTCCCAGGCCCGATTGTCTTCCGGGGCGCCGATCCAGACGTTGAAGTTGGCGTGGATCCAAGAGCCCGGAACCAACGACTTGAGGATGAAAGGATGTGGGTGCCGCTGGATGGCCTCGGAAACCGTAGTCGCCTCCACCCCAGGCTCGTGCTGCAGCGCATCGTAGAAACGGCGCAGGAATTCCCGGCCCGATTGAGGATAATATTCCCATGCATTCTCGCCATCGAGAATGATTGGCACCACAGCATCATGTCCCGTGTCAAGAACCGGTTGAGCCGATTCCTTAATATTTCGCATGAGATGTTGGGCGGCGTCTTGCGGGGGCACGCCGGAATACACAAATCCGATCAAGTCCGAAATCGTGTGATCGCGGAAAATCAGATTCATTTGGGCTTGGTCATTCTCGAAGCGATGGACGGTGTATAGCTTCTGGGCTAACTCTCTTGGCAGGTGCCCATGGCCGTCGCGTCCGAAGGAAACTCCCAGGCTACGGCCCAACACTTCTTCGTCGGTAGCCATCCACTTCACGCCCAGACCCTGCGCAATGGCCAGGACTTCTTCCGAGATGCTGCCCTCCGACGGCCAAACGCCCTGCGGGCGAATGCCGAAGACCTCCTGATGCAGATTCAGACCACGCTGTAGTTGCTCGCGCGCGTCCTCGGGATGGCGAAAACGATCCTGGGGCAAAGGCAGGCCTGGACTCGAAACCGCGCCCACGTTGGTATCGCAGACCAGGGGCAGAATCGGGTGATAGAACGCGGAGGTCGAGATTTCAATTCCCCCGTGCTGTGCGGCTGCGGTATGGGCAGGCAAGACCTGGGCCAGTAGTTCCCGTTCGCGCGTGATCACGAAGCTCTGGTCCTCAAGCGAGTAATCGCGTCCTTTTTGAATGAGTGCCGCGATGCCGGGGTCGTCCAGAAAAAATTCATCGAACCAGGCGATTTGCGAGAGCACCTGCAGGTCGGTGAAGTCTTGCGTCGTGAAATACTTCTCCGCGCCTTGGGGGGTGCCGCCGACATTGCCGAAGTGGTCCCACAACTCCCGGTACCGGGGGTATCGTCCGATCAGATTTGCCGCGTTGGCCTGGAACAGATAGAGCAATGCAAAACGGCGCTCATCCGGACTTAGATCCTTGGCGGGTTTGGAGGCAATGTCCAGATAGGGGTCGCGCGCCGCTCCGGTCACGTAGTCCTGGATTTGCGTGATTAATGACGGGACGAGATTAAAAGTCTGGTGAACGTTGGGAAACTCATCCAGCAGTTTGACCATGCCGTAGTAATCCTTGAGCGCATGCAACCGGACCCAGGGCAGCCGGTACTCGCCGGTGACCAAATCCTTGTAAAACGGCTGATGCTGGTGCCACAGAACTACAACGCGCAGAACGGGCATGAGCGTGAGATTTCCAAATCGAAGCTAGCAGTCTAGCAGGGTTGAAGCGGGGTGGGCGACGTTACCAAAGCAGGGGTGGGTCAGTTTGGAATTCTGATGCTCTTAAGCTTGGCGCCTGTGGGTTTCGCGGTGTATGTGGCGCGCCCCTCGGAATGGTAGGCAGATTTTGATTCTGGGGGAGCAGCGGTTTGGTGCTGCATTGAATGCGGTATTTCCGTGCGGCTTCAGCCGCCGAACTACCGCAGGGCAAAAGCCCAATGCTCGACAGCAATGGCATGCAGGCCTGAAGGCTCCAGCCTTTGCGCCTGCCACGAGAAAAAGCTTTTTACCGCAAAGGTCGCAAAGGAATCCGCAAAGAACGCAAAGGTAGAACATTGACGGTTCTGGAACTGCTCCATCCAAGCTGCACCACGAACCGAAACTCCGGTACACTTGGAAGAGCGATTACTTTGGGATGAGCAAAGAAACCACATCGACGTTAGCCTCGCCTCCAAGCAGCAACGCCAGCCTGCTGACCGATCAGGATCTCCATCTCTTCAACGAGGGTACTCACTACCGGATTTACAACAAGCTGGGCGCTCACATCACTACGGTTGCGGGAAAGCCCGGAACATACTTTGGGGTGTGGGCACCCAACGCCAGGTCGGTTTCGGTCGTAGGCGATTTCAATGGCTGGGACGCACAATCTCATCCGCTTCAGGCACGCGGGAGTTCTGGCATCTGGGAAGGCTTTGTGCCCGGAATCGGCAAGGGTGCGCTGTACAAGTACCACATCGTTTCCCACAATCAGGGATACGTGGGCGAGAAAGCCGACCCGTTTGGCATGCTTCACGAAAAGCCGCCGCGCACGGCTTCTGTCGTCTGGGATCTCGACTACCAGTGGGCCGACAAGGAGTGGAGGGAAACGCGCGGGAAACGAGATTCGCTGCAAGCGCCGATTTCTGTCTACGAAGTTCATCTCGGTTCCTGGATGCGAGTGCCGGAAGAGGGCGACCGGCCGCTGACCTACCGCGAAGCCGGGCCCCGGCTGGCGGAATACGTCAAGCGGATGAATTTTACCCATGTGGAGCTAATGCCCATCATGGAGCATCCGTTCTATGGTTCATGGGGCTATCAGACCACGGGTTATTTTGCGCCCACCTCGCGCTACGGCACGCCCCAGGATTTCATGTACCTGGTGGATTATCTGCACCAGAACGGCATCGGAGTGATTCTAGACTGGGTGCCCTCGCACTTCCCCACCGACGCGCACGGGCTGGCCTACTTCGACGGCACTCATCTTTTCGAGCATGCCGACGCGCGTAAGGGCTTTCATCCTGACTGGAAAACTTTCATCTTCAACTACGGCCGCAACGAAGTCCGCACGTTTCTTATGGCCAGCGGTTTGTTCTGGCTGGACAAGTATCACATCGACGGCCTGCGGGTGGATGCCGTCGCTTCCATGCTTTACCTCGACTACTCGCGCCAGGCGGGGGACTGGATTCCCAACAAGTTTGGGGGACGCGAAAATCTCGAAGCAATCGACTTTCTTCGCCAATTCAACACCGAGGCTTACAAGGAGTATCCGGGCGTTCAGACCATCGCGGAAGAATCGACGGCTTGGCCGATGGTCTCGCGGCCAACCTACGTCGGCGGACTGGGCTTCGGCATGAAGTGGGACATGGGGTGGATGCACGACACGCTTTCCTACTTCTCCGTGGACCCGATTCATCGCCGCTATCATCATAATCAACTGACTTTTCGTATGCTCTACGGCTTCACCGAAAATTTCGTCCTGCCCCTCTCGCATGATGAAGTGGTCCACGGCAAAGGTTCGCTCATCGGCAAAATGCCGGGAGATGAGTGGCAAAGGTTTGCCAACTTGCGCCTGCTGTTCGGTTACATGTACGCCCAACCGGGTAAGAAGATGCTGTTCATGGGTTGCGAATTCGGGCAGGTGCGGGAGTGGGCGCACGATACCAGCCTGGAATGGCACGTCCTGCAATACCCGGTGCACCGTGGAGTGCAGAACTGGGTGGCGCAATTGAACCAGGTCTATCGCGAGCAGCCCGCGCTGCACCAACTCGACACCGACTCCGCCGGGTTCGAGTGGATCGACTGCAATGACACCGTTGCCAGTGTTATTTCCCTGTTGCGCAAGAGTCGATCGCCGGCCGACGAAATTGTGATCGTGTGTAATTTCACTCCTGTACCGCGCTACGGATACCGGGTAGGCGTGCCCTCCGGCGGATTCTGGCGGGAGCTTCTGAACGGCGATGCCCAGGAATACGGAGGAAGCGGCATGGGGAATCTGGGAGGCGTCCACGCCGATGCTCAACCCACACACGGCCGGCCCTTCTCTTTGAGCTTGACTCTGCCTCCGCTCTCGGCTCTTTTCCTGAAAGCCGAATAGGACAGTCGTCGGTCTTTCTTCGTCAGTTTTCGTTCTTTAGCTCTCCGGTGATCCGGGTGCCTTGCGAGGAAAGGGCACGCACCTCGCTGGGAGCGATCCGCCAGTTCCCCGTGCTATGCTCGGCTTAGCCCGTCGTTGACTCACGCTGATGCGTATTCTGACCCGTTACATTCTGGGTGAAGTGATCTCCCACGCCGCCATCGGCATCGCGGTGTTCACATTTGTGCTGTTCACTCGGGACCTGGGACATATTCTCGACCTGGTGGTGCGCAACAGCGCGCCCCTACCCAGCGTGCTGGAAATCTTTGTTTTCACCCTCCCGGTCGCATTTACCTACACCATTCCCATGGGAGTGCTGGTGGGAATTCTGATCGGGCTCAGCCGTCTTGCAGCCGACAGTGAGATCACTGCCATGCGGGCCAGCGGCATCGGCGTCTGGACATTCTTGCGGGTGATTTCCATTTTTGCCGTGACTGCCTGGGGGCTGGCAATGTTCAATGCCGTGTACCTGGCGCCAGAATCGCAAGCGGCGCTGGGCAGGCTCGAAGACCGGCTCAAGACCTCGCAGGTGTCTTTCGAAGTGCAGCCGCGAGTTTTTTACGAGGGCTTTCCCAAGCTCGTGCTTTACGTTCAGGACGTGAAAACCGCGCAAGGCGCGGCGATTTGGAAAGGCGTTTTTATCGCGGACATCAGCAACCCAGCCTCGCCGCGCATTACCCTGGCCCGGCAAGGCATCCTGGTCAGCGAAGGACCGCAGGTGCTGCAC
>Ga0207116_10061_pt1 | contig 28596 bp, 30 predicted proteins | sample Alteio_BWMinHeat_44_FD_153550 | JGI IMG/M metagenome (GOLD analysis project Ga0207116, IMG submission 153550) | Enriched cells from forest soil in Barre Woods Harvard Forest LTER site, Petersham, Massachusetts, United States -... | ecosystem: Environmental > Terrestrial > Soil > Temperate forest >... | reverse complement strand
AATGTCTTCGAGACGCATGGGACCGGTGTTGCCCGCAATGTCGTTGGTGCCAGCCAGAATCACGACCACCCTGGGATGCAGGTCGATTACATCCTGGCGGAAACGCACCAGCATTTGCGGCGTGGTCTGCCCACCGATGCCGCGATTAAGGTAGGGCTTGCCGGGGAAGTAGTCCTCGAGCTTCCAGATGTCGGTGATCGAATCGCCGAAGAATACGACACGATTCTCGCCGGTCGCTGGGGGTTTGAGGGCTGCGTCGGCGGCGCGGTAGCGCGCGAGTTGGCCGAAATCGTCGGTAAAGACAGCCATGCGCGAGGTTCGGTATTGGTCGAGGCCGGGATGGCCAGTGGAGGGGATGGTGGGTTGTTGGGCTGAGACCAAGACGGCAAGGAGCAAGGGGGATACGAACAGCGCAGTAAGGCTAGGTGAATTCAGGTGCATGTTTTCCTCGGGGCGACAAGGATATCGCAGTTGGACGAATCCGCAATGTGGCTCGGGAGCCCGAGAAAGTTCTTGGCCAGGGACTGCACGGAGCGGCGATCCCCACGCGGACCGTGCCGTCACATGCCGTCGTAATTCGGCCCGCCACCCCCCTCGGGCGGCACCCAGGTGATGATCTGGTACGGATCGGCGATGTCGCAGGTCTTGCAGTGCACACAGTTCGACGGGTTCAGGCTGATGCGCTTTCCGTTGGGTTGAGTGGCGTCGTCGACCATCTCGTAGACATTGGCCGGGCAGAAATTCTGGCACGGGCTACCGAATTCTTTTATGCAGCGCGTGTTGCAGACGTCAGTATCGTGAATGACGAGATGGGCAGGCTGGTCCTCTTCGTGCTTGGTGCCGGAGTGGTAGAGGTCGGTAAGCTTGTCGAACGTCAGCTTGCCGTCGCCTCTGACCGGACCGATGAGGTTGGCTGCGTCGCCGCCATCTGCGGGCAGCGCGGCGAGTTTCTTCAGGTGCTGGTAGCCCGCGGTCGAGGGATAGCGGTTGCGCAAACCGCGGCCGCCGGTGAACTGCTGCAGACCGGCGTTGATCATGCCGCGCCAGAATCCATGCTCGAAGCCCTGATGAAAGTTGCGGACTTTCCAGAGCTCGTCTTTGATCCAGCTCGACTCCACTCGGCGCTGAAAATCGCTCAAAGAGGCGGCGGAGAAATCGTCTTTCTTCAGGGCTTCGAACACAGTCTCGGCGGCCAGCATGCCGCTCTTGATGGCGAGGTGAATCCCTTTTAGGCGTTGCGAATTCAGGAAGCCGGCGGAGTCGCCGAGGATCATCCATCCGTTGCCGGCAACCGGGGGAATCGACCACCAACCGCCATAAGGCAGACTCTTGGCCCCGTAGCGGATCATCTTGCCGCCGTCGAGAAGCCGGGCAACGAGGGGGTGCTTCTTGAACTCCTGCAACACGCGCTGCGGATCAAGCCGCGGATCAGGATAGTCGAGCCCTACCACGAAGCCGAGCGAGACCACATGGTTTTTGCCGCCGTAAATCCAGGCGCCGCCATATTCGTTGGTGGTCAGTGGCCAGCCCAGGGTGTAGACGACTTCGCCGGAAGCGATGCGGCCGGCAGGCACTTCCCACAGTTCCTTGATTCCCTGTCCGTAGGTTTGCGGGTTGCAGTCGTGATCCAAGCCGAAGCGCGCGATGAGCTGTTGGGTGAGCGAGCCGCGAGTGCCTTCGGCAAGTATGACTACTTTGGCTTGCAGATCATAGCCGGGCTCGAAATTTGATTTCGGCTGGTTCTGCTTGTCCACGCCCTTGTCATCGGTGCGGACGCCAGCCACGCGATCGCCATCCAGAAGCAACTCCGAGCCGGCGAATCCGGTGAAAATCGTGATGCCGGTTTCTTCTACCTTGGCGCCCAGCCACTTCACAAAGCGATTCAGCGAGATAACGTAGTTGCCATGATCGCGCAGCGGTGGAGGCGTGATGGGAAACTTGAATTTGCCTTTCTCGGTAAGGAAATAGACCGCCTCTTTCGTCACTTCTGAGTCGAGCGGGGCTTCCTTTTCGAAACCAGGAAGCAGTTCGCGCATGGAGCGGGGATCGAGCAGTGCGCCGGAGAGGCAGTGTTGCCCGATCTCGCGCGCCTTTTCGAGGACGTAAATATTTTCCCGGCTTAGTTGCGCGTCGGGGTTCTTCGCATTGTGCTGATCCATAAGCTGCGAGAGCCGCAAAGCGCATGCCATGCCGGCTGGGCCGCCACCCACGATGACGACATCGGCGGGCATCTGGGGACGTTCGATGTTAGGGAGCGGCTCGCGGAAAACTAACATAAGAAAAACGGGACCAGGGATTCACACGGATTTCCACGGATAAACCACTCCAGGAACCGATTGGTGAGAATCCGTGTTGATCCGTGGCTGATTTTACCCCCCAGCCCTCGCCTTTTTCACTTCTTCAATCAGCGGCGGCACGATGTCGAACAAATTCCCCACCACGGCATAGTCGGCGATTTCGAAGATGGGCGCTTCTGAATCTTTATTTATCGCGATGATGGTGCGCGCTCCCTTCATGCCGACGATGTGCTGGATTGCGCCGCTGATACCCAAAGCAAGATAGAGCTTGGGCGCAACCGTTTGTCCAGACGATCCGATCTGGCGGTCCATGGGCAGCCATCCCGAGTCGCAGATCGGGCGCGAAGCTGCAAGCTCGCCACCGAGAGCTTCCGCAAGCTGCTTCGCCAGTTCGATGTTTTTCTGTTCTTTGATTCCCCGGCCCACGGACACGATGATTTCGGCTTGCGTCAAATCAACCGCCTGTTTGGCTTCTTTGAAAACTTCCTGCGGCTTATTGCGAACCACACCCTCGTCGATTTTGAGGTTGACGGTTTCGACGGGCGCCGCAGCAGCGCCAGCCTCAACTTTATCGGCGCGAAACGCTCCATTCTGGAAAGTCACGAACCACGGAACATCGCAGGCAAAGCTTACGTCCGCGGCCAGCTTGCCCTGGAACATCTGGCGAGTGAACAGCAGTTTGTCGCCATCTTTTTTATATCCGATGCAATCGCTAATGGCGGTGCGCTCCATCGCCGTGGCCAGCTTGGGCACAAAATCGCGCACCTGATAAGTGTGCGGCATGAGCACGAGCCTGGGCTGTTTCGATCCGATGAATTGCTTCAAAACGGCCGCGAAGGCGTCGGGCGTATAGGGTTCGAGTTTCGCGGACTCGAGGGCGTAGACTTTCGCGACCTTTTTGCCCGCGACTTCGTGGGCGAGGGTTGTGACGCCGCTTCCGGCGACCGCGGCCTCGAGAATCCAGCCGGTTTCGGCCGCCAGAGCTTGGCCGGCAGTGAGAGCCTCCCAGGAAACGCGGTTTAGCTTTCCTTCACGTTGCTCGACGATGACTAAGATCGCATCAGCCATGGACGCCTCGGGCCTTCCGTTTTGGACGCTGGGTATCGAAAAACCCAGTTTCCGGATTTCAGTTCTTGGTTCTCGGTCACTAGAGAACGCGGACTTCGTTTCTTAATTTCTCTACCAGCTTCTTCGCCACTTCGGCGGAAGGGCCTTCCAGAAATTCTGTGTTTTTAGTTTTCTGGGGAATGTAGAGGCGTTCGATCTTTTGCATGTTGGCGCCCATGGCGGACTGCACTTCCGCCAGCGTCACTTTGCGCAGTGGCTTGTTTTTCGCCTGCTTGATGCCGATCAGCGTGGCATAGCGAAGTTTGTTGATGCCGGACTGGATGGTGAGCAGGGCCGGCAGAGGCATATCCACGAACTGGAAATAACCGGCTTCAAGCTCGCGCTTGACGCGGATGCCGCCGTCGGTCTTTTCGATCTGCATGATGATGGTGGCGTGCGGCCAGCCCAGCAACTCCGCCAGCACCACTCCGGTTTGCGCGTAGCCGTAGTCGTCGGATTGCAGCCCGGTGAAAATGAGATCGAACTTTTCATCTTGGATGGCGGCAGCGAAGGCGCGAGCGGTGTTCGACGCGTCCAGACCGACGAAGGCGTTGTCTTCAAGATGGATAGCACGGTCCGCTCCCTTGGCCAAGGCTTCGCGCAACACCTGCTGGGCGCGAGCGGGGCCGGCCGTGATGACCACTACCTCTCCGCTGTGTTTTTCTTTCTGACGCAGCGCCTCTTCGAGTGCGAAAGCGTCGGGCTCATTGACCTCGTAAGATACGTCTTCGCGAATCCAGGTACTGGACTCGTTCAGTTTGAGTGGCGCATCCTTTTGCGGCACCTGTTTCATGCAGACCAGAATTTTCACGCAGAACTCCCGTCTCTTCTTCAAACAAACTGGTCAGTATAAATGAGCCAGAGCGACGGAATGCGGTCTATTCGGTGAACACCACGGACTGCACGCCGGAGATTTCGAAACGCTTGCGGCAGCGCACATTCTTGCAGCCCATGAGGTCGTCTTTGCGCAGCATGTAGGAGCGGGCTTTGGCGAAGCGGGCACGGTCACGTTCGTCGCCACGTCCGGGTAACTGCCGCTTCTTGGTGCGAACGATCCAGGTGACTTCGTATTCCGCGGGCTGATGGCAGTGCGGGCAGTTCAGTGTTGCCAACTTCTTTTCCGTCCGCTCGTCGAAGAAATCTCGCTCTTCCATGATCTGGTCAGTCTCCGGCGATGGTTTACGCTTCGCCTTCTCACTCAATTATTGCAGCTTTGCCGCGTACAAGCTATGGCAAGATGTTTCCGATGGCGAACAAGAAGCGCAAGCCGAAGAAGTTCAGCGCGGTCGATCAGGTAAAGGCCATGGCGAGAGCACAGATCGGCACACCCCCCGCAGGACGCGTGGTGCCGGACCGCAGGGAGAAGAAAATCGGCAAGCACAAACCGACGCTGGGAAAACTGCTGGAACCGGAATGAAATCTATGGCGGCGGCAACCGAGTCTTGTCTTCGATCCCCTGACCTTCGACAATCGTATAGATAAAATCTGCCGGCACATCGCGTAGCACTTCCACTTTGCCGCTCGGCCACCTGATCTCCACTTCGTTCATTTTGGCTTCTGTGCCCAGGCCAAAGTGCAGGCGCGGATCGTTTTGTGAAATGTAGCTGCCTCCGGCGCGGACTTCACTGCACTGCACCAACTTGCCTGCTTTCACCGTAACCCGCGCTCCAATGGCCGATCGGTTGCTCTTGGTGCCTGCCAGCTTGAACAATGCGCGATGATTACTGTTTCCGCTCTGGTTAAGCAGCAGCGTGGGTGGCGCTCCCACATTCACCAGCACCACGTCGACGCTTCCGTCATTGTTGATGTCACCAAAAGCCGCGCCCCGCCGGCTCTCCGGCGGAATATTGGCCAGCGAGCTGGAGACATCCTGAAAGCCGCCGTCGCGACGATTCCGGAAAAGCTGGATGGGTTCGCGGTAGGCCATGCCACCGGGGATCGAGTCCACTTGCGGATACACGTGCCCGTTGGCGATGAAAATATCCAACCAGCCGTCGTTGTCCATATCGAAGAAGGCTGTCCCCCAGCCCACCTTCAGGAACGTGGGTTGTGCAATTTTTGCCGGCCAGCTTACGTCCGAAAAACCGTCTTTTCCCTGATTGCGATACAGAGTATCGGGCTGCTCGTGGAAGTTGGTTACGAACAGGGACAGCCGGCCCTCGTGCAGATAGTCGCCCCAGTCCACGCCCATGGAGCCCTGTGCCTGGCCATCTCCGCCAAGAGCGACGCCCGAGAGCATGCCCACTTCTTCAAAGGTTCCGTCGTGCTTGTTGTGATACAGATAGTTCGGGCCGGCGTCATTGGCGACGTACAGGTCGGGCCACCCGTCGTTGTCGTAGTCGCCCCAGATCACGCCCAGTCCGTAGTATCGATTTACATCTTCCATGCCGGCTTTCTTTGAGACTTCCTCGAAGGTGCCATCGCCGCGATTGTGGAAGAGCAGGTCCGATTCGCCGATCATGCCCCAGGGACCGCACTGGACGAGGATTCCCTTGAAGCGGCAATTCTTCTCGTCGCTGCCGAAGGTAGGCAGATGGTCCATGTCGAAGTGGACGTAGCGCGCAACGTAGAGGTCCACGAACCCGTCGCGATCGTAGTCGGCCCAGGCGGCTCCGGTGCTGAAGCCGCCCGCGCCCACGCCCGCTTTCTCGGTGACATCTTCAAACTTGCAATCGCCTAGATTGCGATAGAGTGCGTTCCCGCCGAAGCCGGTGACGTAAATGTCCGGCAGGCCGTCGTTATCGAAGTCCGCGACGGCCACCCCCATGCCCCAGCCTTTGCGAGTCAGGCCAGCGCTGGTGGTGATGTCGGTGAATCTGAGATTTGCGTCCTGATGGTACAGCGTGATCATGGCATCGCCGCCCTGACGATAGCGATCAATCGTGGAGCCGTTCACAGTGATGATGTCCAGTTTGCCATCGTTATCGCAGTCGATTAGACCGGCACCACCGCTCATGGACTCGACAATGTATTTCTTTTCCGGAGTGGAGATATGGGAAACGGTCAGGCCGGCCTCTTTGGCCACATCCTTGAATTCAGGTACGGAGGGTGGCGATGGCGGAGACTTCGGCGCGGCCGTCTGGGCAGATGCACACAACGAAAGCAGCAGGCCCAGAGAAAGGATTGTACGCATGGTGAGAAGAATTTTCTGATTATAAACGAGAAGCTGCGGAGGCAAGACTTGCGGCGCCACAGACCACGCGATGGCGAACGCGGGGTTCTTCGACTCCACAGTGCAATTCGCTAGCGAAACGGTTACCGCTTCGCTCATGACACTACGGTCTCTGTATCTTTTCCCCATTCGTGGTCATCCAATTCACTGCGTGCGGTACTGCTCGGATCGCGGGATGGTGTGTGATGGTCAAGATTTCGGCTCTGTTTTTAGGCGCTGTTTTTGCCTCATTATTCCTGTTCACCTCCGATACGCCACGTGGCGACGCTCCTGCTCCGGTTCTGGTCGAGCTGTTTACCTCCGAAGGCTGCTCCAGTTGTCCTCCGGCGGACGCGTTGCTACAGCAACTCGATCACACACAGCCCGTGGGCGGAGCGCAGTTGATCGTGCTCAGCGAACACGTGGACTACTGGAACCACATCGGCTGGACCGATCCCTACTCTTCGCGCCTCTTCAGCGATCGCCAAAGCGCTTACTCCGACCGTTTCGGATTGAAAAGCGTTTACACGCCCCAGATGGTTGTGGATGGCAACACCGAATTTGTGGGCAACGATTCGCACCTGGCGAACCAAGCGGTGCTGAAGGCTCTGGCGCTGGCGAAGGTTGCGGTCCGCATTTCCGGGATCTCGCTCGACGCCTCGAAGACCCTGCAGGCACACATCGACACCGACGCCTTGCCTGGTACTTCCAAGATTCGCAAAGCTGAAGTCTATATCGTCGTGGCATTGAATCATGTTGAGTCGCAGGTGTTGCGCGGTGAAAACAGCGGCCGCCGCCTAACTCACGTAGGCGTAGTGCAGAGTCTCACGAGAGTGGGCAGCATCGAAGCCGGCGAAAATTTCTCGCAGGACGTTCACGTCAAGCTCGACTCCAAGACCGATCCCGCCAATCTCCGGGTCATCGCCTTCATCCAGCAGCCCGGCCAAAAGCAGATCTTGGGTGTGGCGCAACAGCGGGCTCAGTAGGTAAGCTCGTGGGGGTTCCTTTGCGAACTTTGCGGTGTGGTGCGTCGTTTGCGGTCAGGGCTTGATCTCGCCGCGAGTTGCACAAAATCTGGCACCGCAGAAGTCGCAAACTAATCCGCAAAGAACGCAAAAACTTACGACCCCTCTTCCTTCCTTGCTCCGTTCTCTGCTAGATTTGGCGCCTTCGGATTGCGTTGCCGACTGGAGGCATCGTGCGCATCGATTTGTTCCGGATGGAACGAACGCAGTGCTTATATGAGAACGAAGTCGAATTCAATCTGTCAGAGAGTGGCGTGCTTCCCTTGCGGGTCGAGGAGGTGGTGCAGACTTCTAAAGCCTCGGCTGACTTTCTTGCTCTCGGCTTGAAATATCCCGAGTCGGACGGGTCCGAAGAACTTCGCGAGCACATCGCCACATGGTACGACACGACCGCCGATCACGTGCTGGTCACAAACGGCGGTTCCGAGGCCAACTTCACTGCGCTCTGGGGATTGCTGGAAAAGGGTGATCACGCAGCCGTGATGCTGCCGAACTATCTTCAGACTTGGGGACTGTCTCGCGCCTTCGCCGCCAAGACGCACGGCTTTCATCTGCTGGAGGGCGTTGAGGACGGCAAGGCACGCTGGGCACTGGACATTGAAAGCCTCCGTCGGGCGGTGAGCAAAAAGACGCGCCTCATCGTGGTGACGAATCCCAACAATCCTACCGGCGCAGTCCTGAACCAGCGGGAAATGGATGAAGTTGTACGGGTTGCTCGTAAAGCCCGCGCCTGGCTGCTGGTCGATGAAATTTATCGTGGCGCGGAAGTGAGCGGCCCGCTCACCCCAACGTTCTGGGGAAGCTACGACAAGTTGCTGATTACCTCCGGACTCTCCAAAGCTTTCGCACTGCCGGGGCTGCGGCTGGGATGGATCATCGCCCCACCCAAGACCATCGCCAGGTTTTGTTCCTACCATGACTACACCACACTGACTCCCACCATGTTGTCTGATCGTTTGGCGCGGATTGTGATGGACCCAGTCCGGCGCGAGCAAGTGCTGGAACGGACGCGCGCGATGATCCGCCGCAACCTGCCGCGGCTGGAATCGTGGATTCATTCTCACGATGACATCTTCAGCTATATCCCGCCGGTCGCGGGCGCAATCGCTTTTTTTCGGTACAAGCTGCCGATTACTTCCGCCGCGTTATTTGACCGCCTGCGCAGGGAACGGTCAGTGCTGATTACGCCGGGAGACCACTTCGGAGTGGGACGTTATATCCGCGTGGGCTTCGGATACGATGTCGAGTACACCCTGCGCGGTTTGGCTCGCATCGATCTTACGTTGGAAGAACTGAAGAAGAAGAGCGGACGCTCGAAGGTAGTGGGGGCCGAGGCTGTGCGTCGTGGCGCTGCCTAGTTTATTGCTCTCGCGCTGAGGGTGGGACATCCTCAGCACAGCCGGCGGGACGCCGGCGCTACGAGTGCCATTCCAGCACCAAGGAGGCGGCCGCTACATCCTGTACCCCGACGCCGGTCAGGTCGCAGACAATGATCTCATCTTCGGAGGTGCGCCCGGGCTTGAGCCCTGCCGTAATCTCGCCCAACTCTGCGTAGATTTTTTCTTTCGTTATTGCTCCGCGTTTCACGGCGTGGTGGATTTCGCCCAGTCGCAGGCATTGCGCGAGGCTGTCGGCCACAATTTTGTGGGCGCGCGCCAGCACATCCACAGCGAGTTCCTGCTTATCGGGTGCATCGGAACCAACCGCGATCACCGTCACTCCGGGCTTCAACCATGCAGCCCGCAGCAGCGGTTCGCGGCTAGCAGTGACGGTGATGACGATCTGGGCGTCCTCCACCGCTTCCTGCACCGATTCCGTCACCACAAAATTGCACGCGGGAATAACGCGGCTTTTTGCCAGAGCGTCGGCGCAGGCTTGCGCCTTATGGGGATCACGTCCCCATATGCGGACCTGGCTGAAGCTTCTCTCCCGCGCCAACATTTCCATCTGGTATCGTGCTTGTCCGCCCGTACCGATCACTGCGACTGCGGCAATTTTTTTGCGCGCAAGATATTTGGCGGCGACGGCGCCCGCGGCTCCGGTGCGGAAGTCGGTGATGAATCCGTTGTCGAGGAGGAATGCGGCAGGAGCGCCGGTTTTAGCCTCGAACATAACGACCATGCCGTCGTTCGCGGGCAGACCAAGCTGTGGATTGCTGGGAAATCCGGAAACGATCTTGATCGCGTAGTAACGACCGCCGTGCAGGTAACCGGCTTTGACGTGGATCTCGCCCCTCTTTTGCCAAACATTACTTTCCGGAATATCCAGGTGAATGACCGCGGGCAGTTGCGCCTGGCCAGTCGAATAAGCGGCGAACGCCTGTTCCATGGCCGAGATGCAGGCGCGAGGATCGAGCAGGGCGCGAATCTCAGGCTCGCGCAGAATCAGGACTTCACGGCTCATCGCAAAGCCTATCATTTCCGTTTCTGAATCATTTCGCTTCTGAATCAATCCGCTTCGGATGCGGACGCTCCGGCCGATCGGCGACTCCCGCTTTCGCGCAGCCTTCAATGATCAGATACAGCACCCGGAATGAAGTACTCCCACGAAATGCGAGTGGTGCGCGGGCCTCTGAGCCCAAGCTGCAGGTAGACTATACAGTGTCAGTGTGTAACCTAGACGCGAAACGTTTAGCAACGATAGACCAATGAAGCGTATCGGGAAAGTGCGAGGCCAAAGCCGGATAAGCCCCAGATTGAAGCGCTGGAGTTGACCTCTAGCGCTTGCGGGGTTTGGTGGCTTCCTGCATTTGCCGCTCTTCGGCTACGACCGCCACGTACAGCAGGCCGAACGCCAGAGCCACCATCATGAGAACGAGTGCCATGCAACCAACATAGTAGCGCGGGCCCACCTCGCCAAGATCACTCCGGTACCCGCCCGGTAACACCACCAACGTGCCATATGCGGTCTCTGCTACATTATTTTTTGATTATGAAGCCTGCCCGCAGTTTTGCCAGCGACAACAACGCCGGAGTTCACCCCGAGGTTTTAAAAGCCGTTGGCGAGGCCAACCGGGGCCATGCCGTGGGCTACGGAGACGACCCCTACACGGAATCTGTGGTACAGAAATTCAAGCAGCGTTTCGGCTCGGATATTGCCGTCTTCTTCGTTTTCAACGGGACCGCGGCCAATTGCCTGAGCCTGAGAGCGCTGACCAATTCTTATCACGCGGTGATCTGCGGCGAAGCCGCCCACATCTACACCGACGAATGCGGCGCTCCGGAGAAATTCACCGGCTGCCAGCTCATTCCCGTGCCCGTGACCAACGGGAAGCTTACGGTCGAAGCCGTCAGTCATGCTTACCATGGCATCGGCGATCCGCACCACGTGCAGCCCCGCGTCATCTCCATCACGCAGGCCACTGAAGTGGGGACGGTGTACCAGCCGGACGAAATAAAATCCATCGCCCGTTTTGCTCACCAGCGCGGCATGTTCCTGCACATGGACGGGGCCCGCATCGCGAACGCGGCCGCCAGCCTGGGACAAAACCTGCGGCAAGCCACGCGCGACCTGGGCGTGGACGTTCTGTCCTTCGGTGGAACCAAGAACGGAGCTCTGGGAGCGGAAGCCGTGGTTTTCTTCGACAAGAAACTGGGCTCCGACTTCCTGTATTTGCGCAAGCAGGGCATGCAACTGGCCTCCAAAATGCGCTTTATCTCGGCGCAATTCGACGCCTTGTTTACCGGCGAGTTATGGTTGAAGAGCGCACAGCATGCCAACCGCATGGCGCGTCTGCTCCAGAAGGAATTCCGCAAGATTCCGCAGGTGAAGATTGTTTACAAGGTGGAGGCCAACGGAGTATTTGCCAAGATCCCACGCCCTGCCATTGCCAAGCTGCAAAAGCGTTACTTCTTTTACGTGTGGAACGAGCAGCAATCGGTGGTGCGCTGGATGTGCTCCTTCGATACGACGGAGCAGGATGTGAAGCAGTTTGCCAAGTACGTGGCGGAAACGGTCTAACGGTTGCAGCCGGTCAGAAACCTTCCGCCCACAGTGATCTCACTTGCTGGCCACCGGAGAAGTCGCTTTCTCGCCGTGGTGATCTTCCTTCTGGTTGGGCTTCTGGTTGGGCTCCTTGTCAGGCAACAGGTCTTTCGGCGACATGTTGGCGTCATAGACGAGGTTGAAGAAACCCACCATCATCTCGTCCCAGTTCTGCTGGCCCCAGATCACCGTCTTGGTGGGATCCGGATTCTCGGGATTTTTTGCGGAGTTGTCGAAATGCGCCGTGCACTCGATCTTTGTCCCCTTGGGTAGAACGATAGGTTCCTGCAAGTTGTACCAGAGCTGCCAGTGCCAGTTGTAGGCCGGCACCTGCAGAATGGTGCGTGTCTCGCCGTTGGGAAATACCAGGCGATATTCGAAATCTTTCCCGCGTGTGTGCATGTGGGGATGCAAAGCCGAGAGCACGACCTGCTGGGCAACTACGAACGACGCATCGACGCGGTAGTCGGGATCGCCCGGGGGAATTTTGAAGGTGCCATTGCTGGCCGAGAGCGTCTGCACCCGGTCTTTCGGCGTCTCTCGGGCCAGCACCAGGCCGAGTTTGGTCTGGTCCATGACGGCTTTGCCATTTGGCGTGTAGTGCACTTCAAACACGATATCGGAACCAGCTTTAATCAGCTTTCCCTGGCCGGGCTGCAGGATTTCTGCGGGCTGTCCCGGGGCATAGCCCACCAGAAAGTCGCTGGGTAACGCGCTTGTGTCGGTCTTTTCGTCGCTCTTCGCGGGAGGCGCTTCAAAGAAGACTCCCGCTTTCTGGTCCTTGAAGTAATTCGATCCAGGCTCGCGAACGAAGGCAATGATGTGGTGAACCACGGCACGCTCGGTGGGCCGGACCTCGGCCGCTTGCACCCAGGTGTCTTTGGTAAACCCGGTGGGCACGATCACATACTGATACTCGACCATGCCGCTCTCCGGGACCGGGAACGGCTTGGGCAGCTGCAATACGACGTCCGGCTTGGGAATACCCCAACCCTCGGTGAAGTTCATCGGCGGCGGCATATCCTGGGGATCGCCTTTAGGCGCGCCTTCGGCCGTCCAGGACAAGAGGGTATGGATTTCCGCTTCGCTCAACGACCGCTCGTTCGAGAAGTGTCCATACTTAGGGTCCGCATACCACGGCGGCATGACTCGCTGTTGGACGGCGAGCTTGATCGCGCCGGTCCAGGGACGAACATCCTCATAGGTGAGCATGGAGAAGGGCCCTGCTTCTCCCGGGCGATGGCAACTCTGGCAATGCCTTTGCAGAATCGGCGCAACATCTTTAGTAAAAGTGACACTCGGCATGCCTGCCATCTGGCCAAGAAGAGAAGCAGCGGAACAGAAGAAGAGCGCGGACAACCAAGACAGTTTTCTCATAATCCCTGTGTCTTAAATCGATTCCAAACGGCGGCTCAGTTTACCTTAATTCTCTAATTCTTTGGGCGGCGAGTGCCTGAAATTTTATGCTGACCCGGATTCGGAGAACCACCGCTCCATCGAGTCACTCCCTTCGCTGTTTCCTTCGTACTGTAACTTTTCTCTGCTCCAAGAATCTCATTGGCGGGTAGACTTATGCTCTCGGGTAGCGGAAGGCGAGACGCCTTCCGGAAGCCGGCGGGACGCCGGTGCTAGACGGATCCACATGGAAGCCCGTATCGATTCCCGCAAGTTCAAGAAGGTTACGCGCCGCGAATTGCTGAAGCTGGCGCCGGTGCTTGCCGTCGGAGCTTTCGCCATTCCCAAACTCCAGAAGCCGCTGCTGAAAGCCGGCCTGGGCTTCAGCGATTGGGCTTCTGCCAGAATGTTCCGCTCCGGGCATCTGGCTACTACCTTTGCCGACTCCGAAGTAGTTCCGTTTGAAAAATTTCCCATCAACGGCTACGACGTGGCAGATCCCGGAGTTGACCTCGAAAAGTGGACGCTTACGGTGGGAGGAGCGGTGCAAAAGCCGGGAGACTACACGCTGGCGCAAATTCAAGCGCTTCCCAGGGTGCGGCAAAACACGCGCCATGTCTGCGTGGAGGGATGGGACGTCATCGGCCGCTTCGGAGGGGCGCGACTTTCGGATTTCCTGAAGATGATTGGCGCCGATACGACAGCCCGATTCATCACGGTCGAATGCGCCGACGATTATTATGAATCACTGGACATGGCGACCGCCCTGCACCCGCAAACCCTGCTTGGTTACGAGATGTACGACCAGCCGCTTACCCGAGAGCATGGCGCTCCGGTGCGCTTGAACATTCCTACGAAAGTTGGCTACAAGCAGGCCAAATATCTGACCAACCTGAACGTCACACATGTTCTGGACCGGGTGGGTTACTGGGAAGACCAGGGCTATTCGTCGTTCTACGGGTTGTAGTGGGCTGAGGGTGGGAGAGCACTATGCACGAGGCAGTCATCGAAATCGAATCGCCCAAGACGGGAGAAGTGGAACCGGCCGTCTATGAACATCCCTGGGCGGTGCGATTCTCTCACTGGCTGAACGCAGTGTCACTGCTGGTAATGGTGGCGAGCGGTTTTCAGATATTTCGCGCCTTCCCCAGCTTCGGCGCGAAAATCCCGCAGAAGGATTTGTTGCATTGGCCCCGGGCGTTCGCCCTGGGAGGATGGCTGGGCGGCGGCCTGCAGTGGCACCTCACCTTTGTGTGGATCTACATCGCGACCGGCCTCTTCTACCTTGGCTATCAGATGTTCAGCCGGAATTATCGCCAGGTGCTGTTCACTCCGCGAGACATTCGCGCGGTCTGGCCCATGGTGCACTATTACTTTTTCTTTGGACCAAAACCGGTTGTCCGCGAGGTTTACAACCCGCTGCAGAAACTGGCGTATACGTCAGTTGTGGGACTGGGCTTTCTGTCGGTCGCGACCGGACTTGCGGTGTGGAAGCCGGTGCAGTTTTCCTGGCTGGCCTGGATGATGGGCGGTTTTCACTGGGCCCGCGTCTGGCATTTTGCGGTGATGTGGGCAATTCTGTTCTTTCTTCTGGGACACCTCATCATGGTCATTCTGCACGGCTGGAATAATTTCGCGTCCATGCTTACGGGATGGAAGAAAAACCCCGAATACCTTGAGCGCTAGCCGTTGTTGCGCGCCGGTCGTTGAATCCAGATGTTGCGACGAATGACGATTGTCGAGAGAACCGCGAACGCCGACGATGACGACGAGCCATCCCTTATTGCCCGCATCTGTAAGGGAGAGCCTTCCCTGTTCGCCACGCTAGTCAAGCCCTACGAGCGCCGGGTTTACGCCACCGCGCTGGCCCTGTTGCGCAATGACGCAGATGCGCAGGATGTGGCGCAGGAAGCCATTCTGAAGGCCTTTGCTCGCCTGCGGCAGTTTCGCGGCGAATCGAAATTCAGCACCTGGCTGATTCAGATCACGGTGAACGAAGCCCGCATGCGGCAGAGGAAGCAGCGTGCTGAATTGTTCGAGCCGATTGCGGAATTGCAGGATGAAGAAGGAGCCTACACTCCACGGGACTTCGCCGACTGGCGGGAAATTCCATCGGAAGCACTGGAAAGAAGCGAAATCCGGGCCTTGCTGGCCAAGGCGTTGGCCAGCCTGGCACAGAAGTATCGGGAAGTATTCGTCTTGCGCGACGTGGAGCAAATCAGCATCGCAGAAACCGCCGAGGTCTTGAACATCTCGATCGCCAGCGTCAAGACCCGTCTGCTGAGAGCAAGGCTGATGTTGCGGGACATTCTGGCGTCCGACCTGGCGAATGGCTGGTTCAGCCGTGCGCCGTTCGGAAAAGGGAGCAAGCCATGGTAGTCAGTTGCGAACAGGTCTGGCGGGAAATCTCAAACTACCTCGAGGGCGAGGTCGGCTCGGAACTCCGGGCCGCGATGGAGGCGCATTTTCGTGAATGCAAGCATTGCACCGCCATACTGGATGGAACCAAAAACATCGTCCATTTGTACGCCGACGATCGTTTGGTAGAATTGCCCGCCGGTTTTAGCGCGCGCTGGGAAAGAAAGCTGGCAGAATCTATGCCCAATTCCCGAGGAACGGCCTACGGATGGCTGATCGCGGTGGCCGCGCTGGCGCTGGTTTCCGGGAGCTTCGCCCTGGCCAGATTCGACTCGCCCACCTTCAACGCAATTCGTTCCTCCCACGCTGAGCCAGGCATCGGCGTTCCGCCGGAAATGATGGTAGAGATTGCAGCGAACGGCAAGACTTTTCATGTCCCAGGCTGCAAGTACCTGCACAAGAATGAAAATGAGGAAGGTGAAGTTCGCCTGCTCGCGGCGGGCGAAGCAATTCGAGAAGGATATGTGCCGTGTGTGCGCTGCCTGCGGCAGTATTTGAATCGATAGGTCAGTCGTCCGTCATCGGTCTTCAGTCGTAAAAATCTCCCAGGTCTTCTTAGTGGCCCCACTTTCCGTTGATACCCGGCCCCCCCCGCCTGTACACCATCCCTGACTTTCCCCACGCTGGACCGGGGAATCCCTCTGGCTACTAGCCTTAAGCAGCGAATAGAATCATTCTGAGACTGGTTCATAGTCTGTATTTTGGAGGTGGAAATGTTTAGTCGCAAAAGTTTGCCCACAATTTTGGCCATTATGGCTTTGGTTGGTATGGTGCATGCCGAGGATCGGGTCCAATCCGAATTAAAGTTCGTGGGCCACAACAAGGCAGAGAAGACCGCTGGCGTCTGGGTGGACGGCCAGTATGTAGGCTTTGTAAAAGAATTGTCGGGCAACAAAAAGATCGTACTGCTGCCCGGCAAACACGACGTCCTTGTGCGGCAGGCCTGGTACAAAGACTATGCGGAACAGGTCATACTTGAGCCCGGACGAGCCAGCGTAGTCAATGTCTCGCTGATAAGAGACGCTCACCCCACCGCTCGCGAAGCCACCGGGGAGTTGAAAATCTCGGCCACGCCGACTCGGGCCGCGGTCTTCGTGGACAATCAATTCGCAGGGCACGTCGACGAGTTCGAGGGAGTGGGAAAGGCAATGCTGCTTACCCCCGGACGGCACAGCGTTCGTGTCGCCCTACCAGGTTATTTGCCGTTTGAGACGGTGGTCGACCTGCGTCCTCACCAGAAGCTCAAACTTCAGACCGACCTGGTAAAAGGAAGCATTACGGAAGCCGGTTCGCTGGTGAATCAGCCGGTCAAATAACCCTTGAGAAGAGCACTACGCTTGCCGGCTGCGATCGTGGCGATCCTTCTTTTCGGGATCGTCGGCGTGGTGCTCCTTAGGGTGACGGCCAATGAGAAGGCGCATAGTGTTCTGCTAAAGTGGAGTCCTCCGCCCCCCAAGCCGGACTCGACGGTTGTGGGCTACAACATTTATCGCAGCCTGCCCGACGGGAGTTTCGGATTTCTTGCCTACGTGGTCGCCCCGACCTATGTCGATACCAAGGTGACCAGCGGGACAAGATACTACTACTACGTAAGAACTGTAGACGCTGCCGGTCATGAAAGCCCGCCTTCGAACGATACCTCGGTCAAAGTTCCCTAGGAAAGTCTCCCGCGTTCAGAATCTTGAAGTTTCGTGTTTCTGGGCGAGCTTTGCGGTGTCTCGACGCACTTTGCGGTGAAGGACGCAGAGAAATCACGCACCCAGCACGAGGCCTGTAAAGTCAAAGATTTTCGGCATTTAACGAATATTTTGAGAAATAGTGTCGCGACTGTCGATCCCGCAGCCGATGATTCGACGTCTAAAGTAGAGCCCGGAAGCGCGGCTCCAAATTATAAAAACCTCTTAGGAGACACGACAATGCGATTCATGGTGATCGTCAAGGCCGACAAGAACAGCGAAGCGGGCGTTATGCCCAGCAGGGAAATCCTAACCGCAATGGGGAAGTTCAACGAAGAGCTGGTGAAAGCCGGCGTGATGCTGGCCGGGGAGGGGCTTCATCCTACCTCGAAGGGCAAGCGCGTCAGGTTCTCCGGCGGGAAGCACACCATCATTGACGGACCGTTCACCGAGAGCAAGGAGCTGATCGCCGGCTTCTGGCTGTGGCAGGTAAGGTCGATGGAAGAGGCCGTCGAGTGGCTCAAGCGCAGTCCCTTCGACGGCGGAACCGAAATTGAAATTCGCCAGGTGTTCGAGGCGGACGACTTCGGCGCCGAATTGACCCCCGAACTCAGAGAACAGGAAGCGCGCCTCCGCAAGCAAGCTGCTGTAAGAAAATGACGGGTGCCCCACCCTCGTCGTTCCGTTCTTTGCAACGACAAGGTAGCTTGGAATCACCTCAGAAGAAGACTGGGTTCATTTTCCCCGGGGACAACAAAAACCCCGCCCTTTCTTTTCAAAAAAAAGAGAGAGGACGGGGGCACCCCGGATCTGATTTCATGCCCTTCGCCAGCGGCAGGCCAGTGTCAGGAACCGGTTGTAAACCAAGCTGGCCAGCGGTGAATCGCGCCTTTGCCTAGGCTGCTGATCAAACCCTCATGCTCGCCCACCGGATTGAAGGTCCATAACAGGGCGGACGACTCTCGGGGAGATTGGAGCGCTACCGGACAGACCGGGACACCCACGAGGTTTAAAAGAGGGAACAGTTGGTGGCAGGAGGCGCGTTGCGCCTCTGCCCTGAAGGCAAATGTCGTGATCGAAAAAAATGCTGGCTCGAAGTCCAGCGGTCAAAGTTGAAGGTTATCGGCTGGCCAATAGCGCTCACAGCAATTTTCTTTGTCTTCAAACAAACGATTCGTTCCCTGGACTAATCAGTTTCCGCATGAGATTTTTTCCCGATTCCTGCAGTGTCTCTCCATTCCGACCCACTGCCTCCAAGAAAGTTTTCGAACCTGTCGATTTTGCCTCTTCTCGTTCGACATACCAGTAGAAGCAAGGAAAGAGCAGTTCGGGAGGCGGACATGACAAGACAGGACAACAGCGCAAAGGGCCTGAGATCAATCGCGGGAGGAGTTCTGGTCGGGCTGGGGCTTCATATTCTTTGCGGGAACCTGACCGGGGAGGCAAGCCAGTTGAGACACCTCGTCGGCATTCCCGCCGGAGAAGCGCTTGGCCTGCTCCCCGCCGTCGCGCTGGCGGCCTCGCACGCTGCGCAGGCCTATGCTCTGGATCACCAGGGCTTTTTGGACGGTTTGCTTCAGATGCTGGCATCCTTCTGGCCCCTGCTTCTCGTCATCGTGGGAACGGTATTGTTGCGGGAGGCGCTCACGGATAGAGTTAAAGAATTGCCGGCAGGGAACAAGTATTTTCAGGAAAAATTTTTCCAAAATAGAGTCGCTGCATGTCGATTTCGTTGCCCCTCGTTCGACGCGTAGATAGAGCCCAGGTTCGGCTGATTGAAATCGTCCGGAAACTCGGCTCCCAACCAACCCTAATAAAGGAGATCTAACCATGCGATTCATGATGATCGTCAAACACGGCGAGCAGCAGGGCCCTCCGCCCAAGCAACTTATGGATGCCATTGCGAAGCTTGCCGAAGAGGCGGCCAAGGCCGGCACGATGCTCGGTAGCGGTGGGCTCGGGCCAACCGCGCTGGGCGCCCGCGTCCGACTTTCCGGGGGGCAGGTGACCGTGACCGATGGGCCTTTCACAGAAGCTAAGGAAGTGGTCGGCGGCTATGCGCAGTTTGAGTTGAAATCGAAGGAGGAGGCGGTCAAGTCGGCGATCACCTTCATGGAACTGCACAAGAAACACTGGCCGGGCTGGGAAGGCGAGACCGAAGTCCGTCAGATGTTCGGGCCGGAAGACTTCGCTGACTGCGCTCCTAAGGCATAGGAACCGGGTGCGCCATCCTGTTTTCGCGTTCTTGGGGAAAAAGGGTGGGCTCTTGACTCGTCAGCGCCAACGAGGGTCCGCGGCACCCACCCTTTTCGCAAGCTACGCGCAAGAGGGTGGGGCACCCGCCTTGGATGAACGGAATCGTCCCGGGTTGCGCTGGCAGGCCTAAAGATGGTGTGATCGGAAGCAGTGGCTGCTACCGACACACATCGCGCAATCGACGCTGTCTGGAGAATGGAGTCGCCGAGACTCATCGCCGGCCTGACCCGGATCGTGCGCGACGTCGGCGTGGCCGAGGATCTGGCACAGGATGCTCTCGTCGCGGCGCTTGAGCAGTGGCCGGGGTCTGGCGTGCCGGACAACCCGGGCGCCTGGTTGATGGCCGCCGCCAAGCATCGCGCCATCGATCACTTCCGCCGCAATACCCGGCTCGAGCGCAAGCATGAGGAACTCGGTCGCGAGGGCGTCGTGCAGAAGATCGGGGCCCGCGAGGTCCGGGACGGCGAGGCTCAGATGAGCGACATCGAGGCCGCTCTCGACGATGACGTGGGCGACGACCTGCTGCGCCTGGTGTTCATCTCGTGTCATCCGGTGCTCTCGACCGAGGCACGGATTGCGCTCACGCTGCGCCTGCTCGGAGGGCTGACCACCGAGGAGATCGCGCGGGCATACCTGGTCCCGGAGCCGACTGTCGCCCAACGCATTGTCCGCGCTAAGCGCACTCTCTCCGAGGCTCGCGTTCCCTTCGAGGTGCCGCGAGGGGCGGAGCTTGCGGCGCGTCTGTCATCGGTGCTGGCGGTCATCTACCTAGTCTTCAACGAAGGTTACGCGGCCACTGCCGGGGACGACTGGCTGCGGCCGGCATTGTGCGAGGATGCTCTGAGACTGGGGCGCATCCTGGCCGAACTGGCTCCGCGGGAGCCCGAAGTGCACGGACTGGTGGCGCTCATGGAGATCCAGGCATCGCGTTCAAGGGCGCGCGTGGGCCCATCGGGAGAGCCCGTCCTGCTCTTCGATCAAAATCGCGCGCACTGGGACCAACTCCTTATCCGTCGCGGTTTGGCCGCGCTCGATCGCTCAGAAAAGCTGCGGGTCGCAAAGCTCGACGGCGTGCGGGGCCCGTACGTGCTGCAGGCTGAGATCGCCGCGTGTCACGCGCGGGCGCGTACTCCGGAGGAGACGGACTGGCCGCGCATCGTTGGGCTTTACGGCGAGCTGGCCCGAATCGCGCCGTCACCGGTGGTGGAGTTGAATCGGGCCGTAGCAGTGGGGATGGCGTTCGGTCCAGCAGCCGGCCTTGAGTTGGTCGATGCGCTGACCTCCGAACCCTGGCTCGAGAACTATCATCTGTTGCCGAGTGTGCGCGGCGACCTCCTCAGAAAACTCGGCCGGTTGGAGGAAGCCCGCGTGGAGTTCGAGCGCGCGGCAGCGCTCACACGCAATGCCCGCGAGCGCGAGTTGCTGTTCGACCGCGCCCGAGCGTGCACGCCGTCCGAGCCCAGCTGAGGAAAACGGCGCGAGTGCCGCAAGAAAAACCCCGCCCAAGCGGAGCACCCTCGAGGATATATTCATTTGATATGCCCGGCCACCGGCCTACTTTGGCAGCGGTTTGATCCCCGCGCCATCGAGCGCAGCCTGAATTGCCTTCCACACCTCGGCCTCGGGTTTGTTGGCATCCACGGCCACGATGTTGGCTTTGGGGAAATAGAAAGAAATCGCGTCCATCTCGCGATGGTAGTCCTTGATCCGTTGCTCCAGAATCTGCGAGTTATCGCTCTCTCGCCCGGTCCTCCTGGAGCGCCCGCGGATGACATCGTCGGGTACTTGCAGCTGGAACGCAATCGGCGTGAGCTTCAGGTCGGGGATCATCTTGGAGAGGTCCTCGGCCTGCACGAGCGTCGCGGGATAACCGTCGAACGCAATGCCATGGCTGAGATCGGCAGTCTGCAGGCGCTCCCGCACGTAGCGGCTCATGGCCGGGTCATAGCGCATCTCGGCCATGGACATACCTTGGCCACGCAGATGCTCGAGTTCGGCCGCATGGTCCTTGATGAGGTCCTCGACCGAAATGTTCGGAACGTTGTAGGTTCGTGTGATCGAGGCGACCAGCGTAGTCTTCCCGCTGAGCGGCGGCCCAATCAGGATGATGAGGGGTTGCGAAGGGCTGGACTGTGCCGTCTGCGCCCATAGGGCATTGCCCAGCAGCAGAGGCAAAATGATAAGAGTGCGTTTCAGCATGAGGTATTCCGGAAAGTCAGGATTTCCAGGCCCCGGCTAGTATGCCATGCCGGGGAATCAACGTGGGAAGAGCGTTTAAACCAGCTATCCGGCACAGGGCCGCGGGTACCCCGTTCAAGCTCTGCTGGGGCGGGAATGTTGTACGTCACGGAATACTAGACATTCTGGTGGAATCAACACTTAGTGGATCGGACGAGGAACGAGGGATGGAATTTTCCTGATGGCGAAGCTGCGTGCGCCGCAAAACCCCCGCCCATGGGGAAGCTTGCACGGGGCACCCTTGAGAGTAAACGGACAGGGAGTCGTACTTCGCTGCCTGCCCTTTAAGCTATTCCCAACAATTGGTTGAGAAATCCCACGACATATTTCCATACGAGGTAATAGACCGCTACGCCTGCCAGGAACCAGGGCGCAATGAGAGAGTAGGGGACGCTGATCGCCTGAAACCAGATGACGCCATGTTGGCCCAGCGTCAGAAATCCGCCAAACACGGCAGCGACTGCTCCCAGCGTCGCCATGATTACCGGCAGCAGGGCCCCGTGGAGACCGATGGGCAGCTGGTGATGCGGTCGGGACCATAGGTAAATGATGTTCCAAAGGCCGAACGCATTGGGCACCAGTGCCATGGGGAAAATGATGACACGCTCGATGGGAATGTGAACCCGGAGCACGAGTCGTGTGACGATGAAAACCGTTAGCGCGACCAGCAGACCGAGGCTGGGCGCGACAATGCCGGCCATGTAGGCGCGAAGATAAGGGTGAGTGTTCATCGTATCCTCCAATTACAAGTGATAGAACAACACCGGAATCGCTCCGGGAAAAAATGCAAGCCAGGCTGCCGCAGCCGCGAGTAGGACCCAATCAAACCATGGCATTGCGGGCGGACGCGCTTCGAGGCGCTTCAGCACGGCTGGCCAGAGATCGTGCCGCAGTTCCACACCAGGGCCCATCGGCGGCAGAGTCGTCTTGAGCCATTGCTCGATTCGTTTCTGATCCTGTGCATTCATAGTTCGATTCCTTGTCGCTTCAGTTCTTTTCGGAGAAAACGGCGAGCGCGGAAGACGCGTACCTTTACGGCTCCCGTCGAGACGCCTAGCGCATCGGCAATTTCCTGATAAGGCCGCTCTTCGATGAGTGCCAGCGTAGCCGCGACCTGCAGCTGAGGCGGAAGCCGGCGGAACGCACCCGCAATTTTCCGGCGAAGCTCGTCAGAGATGCTCGGGTCCGGCAAGGTCGGCGACGACAGATCGTTGGGGAGATCAGCTTGCGGGCGCGTGGTCTTGAGGTGATCGAGGGCAGCGTTGGTGGCGATACGGCGGGCCCATGCCCCGAAGCTGCGCATGGGATCGAAGCGGGCATGCGCGCGATGGATGCGCCAGAAGGTTTCGACGGTGAGGTCTTCGGCGGCGGCCGGGTCGCGGACGATGCGAACGATCCAGCCGTAAATCTCACGCTGATGCCCACGGAACAGCGCCTCGAAGGCATCGAGGTCGCCGTGACAGAACTGCCGTAGCACGTCCGATGGCTGTTCCAGGACTGGCATTTCGCCCCCTTCTATATACGCTTACGGCGCGAAGAGGACGAGGGTTACAGGGATTTATGCCCGACGATCCAGAAATTGGCGGTTGGCGGGCCCTTCCTTGGTTTGTTGGTCGCACCTTCTCCACGGAGCGTGCCCCCTCCTTGCGTTGCGCGAAGGATGGGGGCCCCCCGGTGATGCCAGCAAGAGTCAAGGCCGAAAGAGCGTGCCACCGCATGGGATTCGGGAGTGAATCCTGAGGTAGTCGGCCATTCTTCACGAAACCAGCGTTCCCATAGAATAGATCCGTATGCGTGTTCGCCTCGTGGTTCTTATCGCCGTTCCTGCTTGCTTGTTGGTGTTGGTGTTATGGCATCTCAGATCATCGCCACCAGCCGCTGGTCCTGCAACCCCGACCACTTCCCCGGGTACATCTTTCCTCGCGGCCACGACTCCTGCCACCTCTGGTTCCGCGCCCACTGCCGTGTATGCGCATAACGTGATGCTGCGAAAAGGGCCGGACTTTCGTATCTACGTTCGCTGGCTGCGCGGAAACATGGTGCGCACTCGCAGCGATGTGAATCCGACGTTCGATGATCCCGAGTCTTTTTTTATGGAAATCAAAGCCGGCGTGATCCGCGCCAACATCGGAGATATCGGCAACTTTCTCAACGCGGGAGGCGTGGCAAACTCGCCCCTAAGAAACATTACACTTCTTGCCGACGGGGACCAGATTAAACTCAAGGGAACTCTGCACAAACTAATTTCACTGCCGGTGGAATTGCTCGGCAGCGTGACGGCAACATCCGACAACCGAATTCGGCTGCACATCACAAAACTCAACGTTCTAAAAATTCCGTTCAAGGGACTTCTCGGTGGATTGCACATCAGCGTCTCAGATCTCATCCAGCCCAAGGGCATCCCGGGGGTTGAAGTTTCCGGCAACGAAATCTTTTTTGACACCGTCAAACTGGTTCCACCGCCTCATATTCATGGACAATTGACCAAAGTACGCGTCGTCACCCCTGATATCGAAGAAGTTTACGGAAATCCCGAAGACGCGGTGACCCGCGTCGAACAATGGAGAAATTTCCTGCGGCTCGACAACGGCACGATCGACTTCGGAAAACTCACCATGCATCACGTGGATCTCATCATGGTGGATCTCTCGGATGATGCGTGGTTTGATCTGGATCTCAACAACTATCAAAACCAGTTGGTGAACGGCTACACCCGTATGACTCCCGAAGCTGGCCTGCAAATCTTCATGCCCGATCTGGATAAACTGCCGAAGAACAAGGGAAGCCAGAACATCAGCCTGGAGTGGCTAAAACACCGCAATCTTCCTCCCCCGCCAGACATCACTTCCAAATAGTCCTAACAATCAGACAAATCTTCACAGCCGGGGGAAGCCCGGGCCCCCGGACGACGCCGTTCGTTCTAGAAAGTAGCGACTCTCACCGGCCATAGTGGGACCGAGGACCCCTCCGCCAGGGACAAAAGGAGAGTCGCGCCTCACCGCGTTCGAGTGTAAAGCAATGGCAGAATTTTGTTACCAACGACGCCGCGACGAGCCACACGCAGAACGCGTTACCGAGTACAGGCTGGCGGCAAGATAACTCACATTGATATTCGTGACATCGCCGCCGTGGAACTACAAACGCTGACCAAAGACGGCCACGAGGGCAAGGCTTAGAGACTCGAGGGTCCCGTCACGCTATACTCCGCCTATGTCCTTGGCTCCTCGCGCGCCTGGTAGCTCAGCGCTCAGACCCATTCTTCTCACCTTTCTGGCTGCCACTACTGTCCTGCATGCGTGGATGTTTTTCAGCCTTCGACGGGAGATCATGACGGGCTACGCGGACTTTACAATTTTTTACACCGCGGGCAAATGCGTTAACGAAGGTCGTGGCCGACAACTTTATGACTTGGAAACGCAATTCGCGTTGCAACGTAGCTTCGCACCCGAGGTAAAGCACCGCGAGAATGCTCTCCCTTTTAATCATCCTCCGTTCGAAGCTTTATTGTTCGTGCCCCTGGCCGGCCTACCATATGTTACGGCGTACCTTGTTTGGGCGGTATTTAACATTGCCCTGATTCTGGGCTTCTGGACTCTGCTTCGCCCACGCCTGCCCAACTTGCACCATTTCTTACCGGCCCTGCCGCTGCTGGCAATGTTTGCTTTTTTCCCTGTAATCATTGCATTGCTCCAGGGCCAGGACTCAATCTTGCTGCTCTTTCTCTATGGTCTCGCCTTCTCCGCCTTGGCGACGGGACGCGCTTTTGTCTCGGGACTGTGTCTTGGCCTGGCGCTCTTCAAGTTTCAATTGGTTCTGCCCTTTGTGGTTGTGCTGTTGGTCAGACGTCGATGGAAAGCAGTTGCGGGGTTCACTTTCACCGCTTTCGTGTTGTTCTTGGTCTCGGCGGCAGTGGTCGGATGGAACGGTGTGATGGCATATCCTCGATTTGTACTCCGTCTGAACCGCAGCGCTGCTCAAGCGGGGATTTATCCCCGGGACATGCCAAACTTACGTGGCCTGGTTGCCGGATCACTGGACGTAGCAGGCGTGCCAGCAATTCTGCTGATCATCACGCTTTCTTTCGCGCTCGTGGCGCTGGTCGTGCGCTGGTGGCATGTCCAACCAGGGGACAAGTTCGAGCTTGGTTTCTCGCTATGCCTGGCAGTCACGATCATTATCAGCTACCACTTGCTTGTGCATGATCTTAGCGTGCTCATGCTTCCTATACTGCTGCTCGCGGAACTACTCGTCGCTGGTCAAATCGTTGGGCCGGCGCGCCGCATCCTTCTAGCCTCTCTCGCGGCTTTGTTTTTGACGCCCGTATACGCGGTCCTGCAGTTTTGGTTGCGGGAGATGAATCTGATGGTGGCTGTTGTTGCCATGTTTGCGGCAGGTATTGCAATCGCGCTGACTTCAAAAAGAGAGTCAGCTTTTGTCGACAAGCCGGCGGCACAAAGCGCGATGTAGATTGTTGTCCCTCTCGAGTCGACGGGTCATCCGCCGGTGCCAGGGGCAACTGCCAAACCAAACGGTGTCGGCTTGATTAGGGTGAGCAGTATAATGCGCATCGAATCAGGAGATAATAGATTTTGGGTGTCTTGCTATCATGAGACGTTTCTACAACCTCGTTCTGGCCTCGACGAATCCCCGATTCCATCCTGAACCCTGGAGAGCAGCGTAGGCAGTGGAGCATTCGAATGTCCAAGTACGGGTGCGAGCCTCCTCGCAAATCGGGCAAGACTCGGATTTCCCAAAACCGCCCGTCACATCGCCACTAATAGCGTATGTGCTGCTCCGCTGCCGGCGAAAGCTGAGCATCATGGTGCGAAAGCGCAAGCTCACAGTGGTTTTAGTTGGGGTGCTTACGCTCGCGATTCGAGCATGTCTCTTGCCTCTTCTGCCGATACCTAAGCCGCATTTTCAAGATGAGTTCAGCTATTTGATGGCGGCGGATACTTTTGCGTCCGGACGCTTGACCAATCCTCCCCACCCTATGTGGGTGCACTTCGAAAGTGAGCACATCCTGCAGCAACCCACTTACATGTCCATGTACCCGCCCGCGCAAGGTCTCGTCCTAGCGTTTGGTCAGGTCATTGGCAGCAACCCCTGGCTCGGAGTCTGGCTGAGTGTGGGTACGATGTGCGCGGCGGTCACTTGGATGTTGCAGGCATGGTTCCCTGCGGGATGGGCATTGTTTGGAGGGCTGCTGTGCATTATGGGGCAGGGCATAGCCGGCTATTGGATGAATTCGTATTGGGGTGGTGCGGTGGCAGCGACCGGGGGAGCCTTGGTCTTAGGCGCCTTTGCGCGCATCCTGCGATGGCAAAGAACGCGCGATGCTTTGATTCTGGGATTCGGCCTCGCAGTCCTCGCCAATAGTCGGCCCTTCGAAGGCTTTCTATTCAGCCTTCCCATGGGATTTTCACTAGCATTCTGGTTGTGGAGGCGTCGAACCCGATCTTGTCTGACGCGGATTGTACTTCCCCTGGGTCTAGTTCTTGGCTTGGCTGCAGTTGCGACTGGCTACTACCACTGGCGCGTAACCGGCGATGCTTTGGAGATGCCGGAGGTGCTAAATCGTAAGACGTATGCCATTGCGCCGCTCTTTCTGGGCCAGCAACTGCGTCCGGAACCGGAGTACCGAGACGTCGAGATGCGTAGGTTTTATGCGGGCTGGGAACTGTCAAGGTATTTGAAGACTCAGACAGTTCGAGGGTTGGCACGGGAGGAATGGGCCAAACTGGCGACACTTTGGTGGTTCTTTCTTGGCCCTGTACTGCCGCTTTCGCTGCTCGCGTTGCCTCGGGTTGCTCGTGATCGCCGCATGAAGGTCCTTCTCATCACCGCGATCGTTACCATCGCAGGATTAGCCGTTGAGGCCTGGCACCAACCTCATTACTTTGCTCCCATGACCTGCGTCGTTTATGCCATAGTGGTTCAAGGACTGCGCCACCTTCGGCAGTGGCGGCGAACCGGCACTAAGTTGGGACGAGCACTCGCCCCCGCCCTTGGCATCGTGTGTCTTGCCGTGTGTCTCTCTAACATCTACGTCGAATATCTCAGAGTACCGCGGAATCCCGCTACTTATCCTTGGCATTGGCAACGTGCCGAAATCCTGGAACGCCTCCAGCGTGTCGGCGGCCAGCATCTCCTGGTGGTTCGGTACAGTTCCGGTCACGATCCGATTCACGAATGGGTCTACAACCGGGCTGACATTGATGCCGCTAACGTCATCTGGGCGCAAGACATGGGGGATCAAAATCAGGAATTGCTCAGGTATTTTAACAGGCGGCGAGTGTGGTTGCTCGAACCGAGCGAACAAGGAATGGTGAGAATGTCATCTTATCCCGAAGACAACCAGCATTACGACCTCGGCAGATAAGGTGTGCACGCATCTCCACCAAGCGTGCTGCGTTCCACAAAATTGACCACAGCGCTGTAGACGGGAATCCAGAAGCGCGCTCTAAGTGCTGGTGAGCGACCCAAGACATAGGTAACAGCATTCGACGGCGCCTTCGGTGCAGTCCTTGGGGGGGGCAGAAACTTGTCTTGAGTACCCACGGTTTGCGCGCTGGTAGCGGAATCAGGTGCGGCAGCTAAGGCCGCCTAGTTGTCTCGTCCGGTCTCAAAATCTGCCCGGCAACCATGGTCCACCCAGATCCCCTCACGGTCATAGCCCCAGCTGTAACCTTGCTGGCAAGGAGAGTCGCTATTCTGCCTCACCATTCTCACTCCTCCCCGCGTATCCATCGGGCAAGAATGCCGGTGCATGTCATCGGAAGAACACGAAATCGTGTTGCCTTGATCCGCTCCTTCGTACCGGTACGGGTCCACGGCGAAATCCGCCCGGCAGCCATGGTCCACCCAGATCCCCTCACGGTCATAGCCCCAGCTGTAACCTTGCTGGCAAGGAGAGTCGCTATTCTGCCTCACCATTCTCACTCCTCCCCGCGTATCCATCGGGCAAGAATGCCGGTGCATGTCATCGGAAGAACACGAAATCGTGTTGCCTTGATCCGCTCCTTCGTACCGGTACGGGTCCACGGCGA
>Ga0207116_10001_pt1 | contig 28962 bp, 38 predicted proteins | sample Alteio_BWMinHeat_44_FD_153550 | JGI IMG/M metagenome (GOLD analysis project Ga0207116, IMG submission 153550) | Enriched cells from forest soil in Barre Woods Harvard Forest LTER site, Petersham, Massachusetts, United States -... | ecosystem: Environmental > Terrestrial > Soil > Temperate forest >... | reverse complement strand
CTTCGGGCAATCACAATGCCGCGGGAGCGTTTCAACTTCAGTCGGGCACTGCGCTCGACGGCGTTTATCAATCAACGGTTCAGGTTCCCGCATTTGCCGAGCCTGGCAATTGGACTGCTTTGGTGTATGTCCAAGACAAGGTCGGCAATACCAGAATTTACCAAGCGAGTGACCTTCGAGCTTTCGGATTCCCTACCGTATTTCAGTTCGGGGCCAGCACGTTCGTCGCGCTGAGTTCGTCCGCGAATCCATCCGCTTACAGCCAGCCAGTCACCTTCACTGCGACCGTGACGGCGAGCAGCAACGTGCCTACCGGGAGTGTGAACTTCAATGAAAACTCACACATCCTTGGGACAGGGATCCTGGATGCAAACGGGGTTGCTTCATTCACCCCATCAAGCCTGACCCCGGGACCACATTCCATTGTGGCCTCCTATCCGGGAGACACGAATTTCGCTCCAGCAGACTCCTCTCCGTTATCACAAAGGGTTAATCAGGCGACTACCGCGGTCGGATTGACTTCCTCTACCAATCCTTCCTCGTTTGGCCAGCCAGTAACGTTCACGGCGACGGTGGCGCCGCAGTACGGTGGAACTGCGACTGGGACAATTACGTTCAATGATGGAAATACAAGTCTCGCAACAGTTGCGGTGAGTGCTAATGCTGCCACCTTCAGTACAAGGTTAGCCGCGGGAGGGCACTCGCTGACCGCGGTTTACAGCGGCGATAGCAATTTCAGCGGTAGCAGTTCGTCGGCAGTTGCGCAGAACGTATCCAAAGCTACGACCACACTCACGCTGGGTTCCTCCCCGAACCCGTCGTCCGTCGGGCAGATGGTCACCTTTACCGCAATTGCCCTGGGTCAGTTTGGTGACGCAGCCACGGGAGCAGTTACGTTCAAGAAGGGGACGATGACGCTTGGGACGGCAACTCTCATCAGCGGCAACGCCAGTCTTAACACATCTACGCTTGGGCTCGGTTCCACCACGGTCACGGCAGTTTACGGCGGTGACACCAATTTCGTGGGCAGCACCTCCAACAACGTGACGCAGGTGGTGAAGAAGATCGCTACCACGACGACGGTGAGTTCTACGCTGACTCCGTCGTTCGTCGGTCAATCCGTCACCTTCACGGCAACACTTATTTCCAGCTTTGGACCGCCGCCGCCCGACGGCGAAACGGTAAGCTTCAAAGCGGGAGCCACGACACTCGGGACGGCCACGCTGAACGGTGGGACCGCCAGCGTCACCACCTCGACTCTGGCGGCAGGGTCATTCACGATCACCGCTTCGTATGGCGGAGACACGAAGTACTTCTCCAGCAGCGGTATCTTGTCACAGAAAGTAAATAAGTACGCTACTACGACCGCAGTCTCCGCCGTTCCGAACCCATCGACTTACGGGCAGTCGGTGACATTTACGGCGGCGATCAGCTCGAGCCAGGGGGCGCCGCCAGATGGAGAGACCGTAACGTTTAAGAGCGGAACGACAGTGTTGGGTACAGGCACTTTAAGCGGTGGCACAGCGACGTTCAGTACAGCCGCACTAGGCGTAGGGTCGAAGGCGATCACGGCCGTCTACGCCGGTGACGCCACTCTCGCCGCTAGTTCCGCCACGATAACGCAAAAGGTCAACAAGGCAGCCACCACGACCACGCTGACCTCGGCACCAAACCCTTCTACCGTCGGGCAGCCTGTGACATTCACCGCAACGGTTTCGCCAGCGTATTCTGGAACGCCCTCGGGGAGCGTGACATTCAAGTTAGGAGCGACAACTTTGGCGACGGTGACGATGAGTGGAGTCGCGGCCAGCTACACGACGTCAACTCTCCCGAGTGGCCCGGATACCATCAAGGCGACATATAACGGGTCGGCAACCTTTCTGAGCAATGCCGCTTCGGTTGTGCAGACGGTCAACTGAGCGAACCAAATATGGAGGGCACAATGAAGAGCGTGACTGTTGTTATCACAGTTGTGCTACTTGCAACTATGGCGATGGCTGGGGCCGCCAATTCCCGGGACGTTCTCGGCACAGCTGAGTCAAATGAGTCTTTGACCATGTTTGTGACAGGGTTGAGGGCAACCGGCGTTGCAGCGATGCTCAAGAAAGATGGACTTTGGACGGTTTTCGCCCCTAGCAACCAGGCATTCACAAATATGCCCCAAAAAGACCTCGAGTTCCTGATGGCCAATGGAGCAGCCATGCAAATTCTGTTGGCACACTACATTGTCCACGGCAATATTGGGCCAGCAGACGGAGCGAATTTATCGTCAGCAAGAACGTTGCTCGGTCTTAAGTTGCGCACGGATACCAGGAGTGACAGCGTGCGAGTTAATGGAGCCGCGATCAGCAAGGCCATACCCTGCACAAATGGCGTGCTATACACCCTTGACATGTTCGATCCTGGGCTGGTGAGGGAGGCTATTCGCGCCGTAACGCCTACGCGGCCAAACTGAACGTGCTGTGCGTTGCACTTCGCACCGCGGGTGAAGGTCCCGGTTTTGATGTTGAATGGCCGTTTCGATTTTAACTTCCCAGGCGAATCCTCGCAGGAGCCGTTGTTCCGCCCTCTAGGGACGCCAAAAGAGAACAAGCGACGCGTCGTTTACGACGCCGGCCAATCACATTCCGCGGAATGAGTTGATCAAGGAAAGTCTCGACTGGCTCGAACGCCTTGGCTTAGCAGATTACTTCACCGGCCCCAAATATCTCTTCTTGCCTGTCGAGGATACCGGTTTCGTTACGTTTATAAGATCGCCTTAGACGTTCTCTGAGCTGCCGATCCTTAACGCGACCGGTGCAGACCTTCATGGCATCCGGCGCACAGGGTAATCAGGTTCGAATCGTGATCTGTGCCCTGTTGACTGCGCAGTTGACTGAAGCCGATGTCGTTGCCGAAGACATCATTGTCCACTACGAAAAGCCCGCTATATATCTACATGGTCCTGCAATGAAGCAACCGACCGGCGATCCTGTCCAGCTAGTATTCAATTCCGGGAATGCCGCTGGATAGAGACTTCATTTCAATGGATACCGCCGAACTTGTGAGCGTCCTTTGGTTGAGTATGATTGCCGGAGTATCGTTCCCACACAGATCAAAGCGAAAACCCAACAGGTGTTGAAAACGACATCACCAAGCGCCCCCACGCCATGGTCCCCGAAGGGAAAAAGCAGCCAACCTTTGTGCGAAAATCGAGCAAGGAATGATCCTGCCATTGTTACACCGTTCCCAGCCATGGTCGCCCTCACGAGGTTCGGATAGAATGCGCGGTTAAACAGGAGGAGTGACATCGGTTCAACCTTCTGCCAGGAAGCTCGTAGTGTACCACCAGGGGTAGGTAGGTTCGGAACGAAACTCAGAAGGCCAGTTGAACGCGGTTCATCAGTACGTTTTCGTTGTGCAGCGGGTTTACCCTCGAACTGAACATTTTGAAAACAGTGTGTTCATAGTCCATTGTGAGCTTCACATACCGGTTCAAGTACCAGTTAAGACCAAAACCCAGCTCAGATGCTTGCTGAGCCGAACTCTTGGGATTGGCTAAAGTTGTAAATGCGTGGGAATCTACTCGAACCTCGCTGTACCGAAGAGCCAGTTCAAAAGCGCCCAGATAGCGAACTCCTTTTTGAGGTTCAAACGCGCGCATCGGTCGCACCCCGGAATACGCGTTGCGTTCGCCTGTTAGCATGACGGAACCCGTTGTTTGCCACGCCTCGTTCGTTAGTGTGCGCGAGACCGCTCCTTGCTGAACCTCTTGGGACGATATTACATACTCGCTTAGGATCCCTGCGGGACCGTAGTAGTAGTAGGCTTGCGGCACAATCCTGTCGTGCCGGCCGTCGGCAAATGCCGTCTTTGAATACTTGAAGAATGTACTCTGCCCAACCGTCTTGAAACTGGGCAAAGGGCCGCGCTCTGCTCCGACGGAGCCCGCAATACCAACGCCCAGTTGTCCTAGTGCGTGCGGAGCTACCTTGGCGAAAGGCCGGGCAAAAATTCGCATCACGCCCTCTCTACTATCCCGCCACTGAGTGAACGCTCCGTTCGATCCGTCCGTCGTTCCATTGAAATAGCCGATAGCGTATGTAACAGTGTCGCTCAGGATGGAGCCTGCGATCTGGGTTCCCAATTCGCGCAGCGGAACCAAATCCGATGCCATCGAACGTTCGGCAAACACCAGGTCTCGATCTGACTTCAGCACTTCAAGCCCGATCGGTGTTTTAAACTTTCCAACTCGCGGCTTCGCTGCCCGAGGGACATTCAATTCAATGTAGGCATCCTGAATCTGGGAATTGTTCTGCCCAAAATCGGGCATAAACCGGAAATCAAGGACATGGAATACGGTGCCCTCGAAATTGGGTCGTATGCGACGAAAAAGGAATTTGTCATAGAGCTCGCCAGAAGGGCTGTCGAAGAAAAGTCGGTCATCCCCTTGGATGTAACCATGAGCCGTCAGCTCGTATCCTCGGTCCTTGGTGGAGAACACCAGGCCAGTGCTCCCAAATGAGACTGGCTTTGAGCTCCGGGCAGTGGATTCAGTAATTTGCTTCTGCTGCGCGGCCAAGGCGTAACGAAGGGCATTTACTTCACTGGCGCTGACGACCGCGCTTTTGTTCGCCACCTTCCTGGGCTTGGAGGCTGGCTTTGATTTGGTCTGCGCCGACAATAAGGTGGCTGCAGAGACGACTAGACCTAACCAGAGAGACGATCTCATTTCTTCCTCACTCGTTTGCCGGCGATGAGTCGTTTGATCCAACTGCTTTCATACGGGCTTGCCAACTAGTTCGCGTGCCGGGTTGCGGGCTCAGTCCCTCGAAATAATGACTTCAACTGCTCCGCGCAACAGTGATCCTAGTGCCACCCCGCTTTTTAATTACAAGTAAGTCAATAAAATAACTTGCCTTATCTACGAACCCCTCGTAAGAGCCTGTTCTGAACTTGAAAAGTTATACGATCATGGGCCTGGCCCTAGGTGACGGGCGTTAATCCCCACTTCTGCTGCAAGCGTCGCTCGATGGTCTTAAACACGAGGCCGTCGACGATATATCCGATCGCAATGATAAGAATCATGACCGCGATTACTTGGCTCATGTCGTTCAGGTCGCGTCCCATCATGAGCAACTGGCCCAGTCCCAGGCTCACGAAAATCATTTCTCCGGAAATCAGCGAGCGCCAGGCAAATGCCCAGCCCTGCTTCAGGCCGGAAACGATGTAGGGTAAGCTGGCGGGCAGCAGTACGTGCCAAAAGAGCTGGAATCCCCGGGCGCCGAGGTTGCGTCCGGCCATGCCGTAGATTTTGGGCATCTGCTGGCGTCCGGTTTCCATTGCGATAGTGACCGACAGAAGCGAGCCCATGACCACGACGAAGAGGATTGCCTTTTCCGTCAGCCCAAACCACAGCACTGCCAACGGCAACCAGCAAATGCTGGGCAAACTTTGCAAGCTGACCAGCAAGCCGCCCACGGTCTCTTCCAGAAATTTGTTGCTAGCCACGCCCAGGCCCAGGACCATCCCCAAAATCACCGCCAAGCTGTAGCCCAACAGCATGCGCTTCATGCTGACCCCGATTGCGATCCAGAAACTGTGATCGGCGAAGCCGGTCCATAGCGCCTCCACCACACCTTGCGGAGAGGGAAATACATAGGGAGGCCATACCTTCAACTTGACCAACAGGAACCAGCTACCGATCAAGGCTCCATAGAACACCCCGAACCTGGCGAACCGCTTCATGGCCGTACTCCGCAGCCGTATTCGGACTCACTGGACCTGTTGATTTCTTCCCGCAGATCATCAAGGATCTCGCGCGCGGCCTTAGCGACGGTAACATCCTCTAGCTGCCGCGGCCGCGGCAGGTCGATCGTGATTTCCCGCTTTACCCGGCCGGGACGAAATGTAAACAACACGACCCGATCTCCCAGGCGCACCGCTTCACGCACGTTGTGAGTAACGAAAATTATCGTGCGGCCAGTCTCCGCCCAGATGCGCTCCAGTTCGTCATGCAGGAGGTCGCGGGTCTGCGCGTCGAGCGCAGCGAAGGGCTCGTCCATCAGGAGGACATCGGGCTCGGTGGCCAGAGCGCGGGCCAGTGCCACCCGTTGTCGCATTCCGCCGGAAAGCTGGTGAGTGTAGCTGTCTTTAAACTGCGAGAGGTGCACTAGGCGCAGATAGTACTGGATCTTTTCGCGCCGCTCCGCTGTGGATATACCCTTCATCTTCATTCCGAACTCGACATTCGCCCCCACCGTCAGCCAGGGAAAAAGACCAAGCTCCTGGAAGATCAGAATTCGGTCGGTGCCCGGCCCGGCCACCAGTTTGTCATCTACCAGCACGTTGCCCGACGTGGGAGCATGCAGGCCGGCGATCAAGTGCAGCAGTGTGGACTTGCCGCAACCGGAGGGCCCGACGACGCAAACGAATTCTCCGGGGCTCACTTTAAGGTTGATGTCGTCCAAAGCCAGCAGGCGTGAGCCGTGGTTCGACTGGTAACTAAGAGAAATGCCTCTCAACCACACTTTCGGCGTCCCGTCGGCATCAGGCTGACGGAGCGATAGGACCGTCGGTCCGGCTCCGGCCTTCCAGCGGCCCGAGGCTGCGCGCACCGGGCTTCTGTGTTCCCCTGGGAAAAGAGGTTGCGGCGCTGGATTGGTTGTCATTGAACTGCCTTCTTCCCTTTCTCTGCCAGAACCAGGTTCAAAAGAGTTAAGTCATACATTCCGGACAAGTCCGGCATCTGCCGGCCAAGGAAACCTGCCTCGAATGCCGAACGGGCCGAAGTCAGCAGAGAATTGCGTACAGGATCGTAGGTCACCTGCAGCCGGCCGAAAGCTTCGTCCAATACGGCGGAATTCAGCGCTTTGCCGGTTTCTTTCTGCAGCTGCTGGTTCAACATCTTCTTGGCTTCGGGTAGATGGCCATTGATCCAATCCGTCAACTCGACGTGGGCGGCAATCCATTTCTTCACTAGGTCGGGATGTTCGCGCAAGAATTTTGCGCTCACTATTAGCTGAGTCGTGACGAACTGCCCTTGCGGCCACAGATCGCGCTCGTCGAGAAATACGCGCGCGTTGCCTTCATGCACCAATCGCGTGGGCCAAGGCTCGGGAGCCCACGCCGCGTCAAGCTGTTTCTTCAGGAAGAGTGTGAGCTGATCGGGATTGGCCAGCGGGATGACCTGCACATCTCCGCCCTTGTCGGCTGATTTCATGCCGTGCGCCTTCAACCAGGCGCGTAGGGCAACATCCTGCGTGTTACCCATCTGCGGCGAGGCCACCCTCTTGCCATGGAAGTCCTCCGGTTTCTGGATGCCGGAATCGTTCCTCACCACCAAAGATGCTCCCCCGCTCGCGGCTCCGGCAATGACTCGCAACACTTCCCCGTTGGATCGAACATATCCCGTGATCGCGGGATTGGGGCCGACGTAGGTCATGTCAATGGCTCCGGCGAACAGCGCCTCGATGGCCGAGGGACCCGCGTTGAAACTCGTCCATTGGATCTTCACGCTTGAGCCCAGAGTCCTCTCGAACCATCCATTGGCCTTGCCCACCATAGGCTGCGCATGCGTGATGTTGGGGAAAGCTCCCACGCGAATCACGGTTGCGTTTCCCTGGGCCCACCCGTGAAGGGCGAAAGCCAGAACGAAAGCCAGTGCGGCGAGGACCCGTCTATTCATTTGTTCCCCTGCTTACGTTGCCGTGCACCACCCTGGGCAAAGTCGTGCCTTCCGCTTCCTTCATCTTCCGGCGTTCTTTGGACCTTGCCGACTCGGCTCCCAGCCCTTCAGTAATGTCGGCCAGCGTGGTGTGCTCCAGGATGCGGGCGGCGGCATCGCGCACGTTAAGAAATACCTGGTAGAGCCCGCGGTGCTCAGTGTCGCGATGAATCAGGGTGCGCAGTTGCTCGGCGTCGCCAAATGGGGCGAGTGGGCCGTCAATCAGGCGGATGATTTCGCTAAGATGAATTTCTGAAGGTGGACGCCGCAACTGGTACCCGCCCTTGGCACCGCGCACGCTTTCCACGACGCGCACATTTTTCAACTCCAGCAGAATCAATTCCAGGAATTTTTCGGGAAGCCCTTCTTCATAGGCAATGTCGTGGATGCGGATGGCTCCCTGGTTGTAGCGTCGGGCCAGCATCATCATTGCCTGCAGCGCGTAGAGGCCTTTCTGGGAAATCTTCATGAGGGCTTATATACCTAAATCTCTATCGCTTTAATAGGGTTTATGAAGAGGCGTAGCAATCGCCGTACCAGTTTTCTTTAGTACCCACGCAAGCACACGAAGTCGTTACGTTTTAAAGACTTACCCACAACCACGAGATCTTCGTTTTCCACAAGGGGTGCATGCACGCATGTCCGTTTTTACCGCAAATATTTGCACGTCGGGAGGGAGGAAGCGAAGCACCGGGTCACGGCAGCGATCGGAAGAAACGGCTCGGATATTTGAGCTGATAATAAGCGGTGTGGTGACCGGCGCACTCTCCCTGCGCAAGAAATGTGCCGTTGTCCCTTTTAGGTCGCGGCAGGCGACCGGTGCAGTCTTGATGGCAGTTAGCGCAAAGGGTATTCAGGTTCAAATCGTCATCGCCTCCCTGCCGGCTGCGCAATTGCTTGTGGTAGACCTGCAGGTTTTGTCTGGAACCACAGATTTGGCATTTCCAGCCATCCCGACGCAGTACTTGTTTCCGGAGGTGTTCGTAGAGCTGGGGATCAAGCTCCAAACGCGTTCACTTGGGTCGAATTCGGGATTCGTATGTTGACCATGGTGGACCCCGAACCGAGTGAATTGGAGAAGCCGTATAGCTCTGACTGCGTTAGTAGCTTTGCGCCGGACCATTCAAGTGGGCGGACTAACACTTTATGACGAGAGCCCGCGGAGTCAGGTCGGAAGTCCGACCTACAATCAGGAATGCCCGGCTTGGATCGCATAGGGTCCTCTTGAAATATTTGATCTATTTTGAACGGTATGAAGGCGGACGGCGAGCGACCTAACGCAACATTGCCGGCTCCAAAAAAATAATTCTGTCTATTTAAGTTGCTTTGGGCATAAATTAGCATCCGTTCAGCCGAGCCCTCCATTGCTTCTTAGCTGAAGTCCAACGAAGTTCGACCGAACCGGCCACGGTCTCCGCGCCCAATCAAACGTTACAGAAACAACCTTTCTACGCGCGACTGAATGATGCCATCCCTCTTGGGGTGCAAAACGGAAATCCTCCCGGGAGGGTGGCGACTGCCTGGAAATCCAAAACGAGAAATGCCGGTTAAGAATTAGGAGAGAAGCTTATGACAAATTTCAGAAAGCGGATTTGCACCCTATCCCTCATGGGCGCGATGGCATTGCTGATCGTTACCCTTATGCCAGCGACCGCAAACGCGCAAAAGGGCAAAGGGACTCGATTCTGCAAAAAACTATTTAACCCCAACCTAAACCCCGGCGGAAAGATATTTGCTTCGCAGGGCGCTCAAATGTACTGTTTCGGATCGCAATTCGCCGGTGTTAAACTGCTGCCGCCCTTGGCTATGCCGTCGGGGAAGAACGTGGACGCTGCTGCTCCCGCCGAAGATGTGTCGCCGAATGGGACGCAAGCTTTTGGTCAATCCGAGACCTCGATCGCCGCCGTTAACCAGTTTGTGGTAGAGGCCTGGAACGATGCAACCGGTTTTTTTTCGCCCTGCCCATCTCCAAACAGCAAAGAGGAATTTACAGGATTTGGATTCTCTAACAATGGAGGGGCCTCTTTCACCGATCTCGGTGGTCTCCCCAATGTCGACTGCGCCAACAGCCTTTACCAAGGCGATCCCAGTGTGGAGGCTTGGGAGTTTCAAGGACAACACTACTTCTATATCTCCAGTCTATTCGCTTCCTCTACTGGTGGACTAGAGATAGCCGTCGCCGCATGCCAGGTAATCACGCCCTCGCTCAGCTGTGGGCAGCCAACGGTTGTAGCGACGAGCGCAACCGGGGCCGGCACGTTCTCCTCTCTAGACAAAGACTTTATGGTTATTGACCCCCTGAGAGGCAGACTCTACATCTCTTATTCCGATTTCGGGGCGGGCGACTCAATCGCTCTTGCAGCCTGCGATCTAACCAACAACCCGATGCAGCCAGAGTGCTCAAACGGATCGAGCAAAGGACCAAGCTATCTCGTCGTGGCTCCGCCCGATCCCAACGGCTGCGAGAATGAGGGCGCTTATCCAGCGGTGGACGTCAGCACTGGCGATGTATACGTAGCCTACGAACACAACTGGCCGAGCGCCTTTGCGCTGGGTGCCTGCGCAAGCGATCCCACGAAAGAGGTTGTCACATATATTCCGCACGCCTGTCTTACGTTGCCAGGACCTAGCGCCTGCACTGGACCCTTCACCCACACCGCGGAATTGGTAGTTTCCCTTTCTGCGGCCTTTATTCCAGGGTATAACCGCTTCCCGATGAATGACTTCCCTCGGATCGCGGCTAGCTCCGTTCACGGAACGGTGAGCATTGCTTGGAACGACGCGAGGTTCAAGCCCAGCGGGGATATACTCCTACAGAGCTTTGCTTTTCGGAGTCTCGCGCCGGTACAGTTTGAGCCTGTAGTGGTGGATAAGGCCACCACAGCAGGTCACGGCTGGCAATTCCTGCCCGGGATGCGCAACACTGATGATGACGGCAACCTGTACATTAGCTGGTACGGTAGAACCAAACCTGATACGACGGTCACGAACGTCTACGAGGCTGTTGGAGTAAGTCCGCTGACACATGCGACCCCCGCGAATTTCTTGATTACGAATGTGGCGTCGGATTGGAATGCGATCAGCTCTGACATTGTTCCCAACTTCGGTGACTACACGGATAATTATGTCGGTGCCGTGGATAGTTTTGGACTACCGTTTACGGGCGAGATAGATTACACGGCTTGGTCCGATGGCCGACTGGGCGATCCGCAACCCTTTGAGGCCCATCTCACTCACTAGGTAGCTGGTCTGTGGCCGCCCTCAACAAGATCGCGGCCACAACCGCTTTTGTTCCGTCTCGCTCCCAATATGGAGTATGAGATCGCCATAGTTGTTCGGACTTACCCTGCTATGACTGTGAAGTATAAGCGGTGGGGTTACGGGCGCACTCTCCCTGCGGAAGAAATGTGCCGTTGTCCCTTTTAGGTCGAAGGCGACCGGTGCAGTCTTGATGGCAGTTAGCGCAAAGGGTATTCAGGTTCAAATCGTCATCGTCTCCCTGCCGGATGCGCAATTGCTTGTGGTAGACCTGCAGGTTTTGTCTGGAACCACAGATTTGGCATTTCCAGCCATCCCGACGCAGTACTTGTTTTCGGAGGTGTTCGTAGAGCTCGGGATCAAGCTCCAAACGCGGTCGCTTGGGTCGAATTCGCTTCACGAAGCATTCGCGGTCACTTCGTGCAGAAAAGCCTGCCGTTGTTCGCCCGGGAGAAATTTGAAGAACCGCGACATTGACTGCGGGAGCACGGTTGGGTCGTCGTTTTCGAGGTTCGCACCCGCCAGGAAGCCCGCACAGATCATCTCCAGGCAGTAACCTCGGGACTTGTCCGGAATTTGCGACCCAGATGTTAGCCCCATCAAAAGCCACGCCATAGGGACTGCGGCCTACTTGGCGTAGCCTATCCAGCAGGCGCAGAGCCTGGTACTGCGGCTCGATCTCATGCCATTTGCCAATCCGTTTCAACATTTGCTGAAGAACGGAGCACTCGTGATTGACGCCCGATGGACCACGTTTCTGGCTGGTTCGCATCGCCTGGCTGGCGCGAATCAGATCTGCAATGACTCGCGCAGCCTTTCCGTCAAGGTCGCCGCCCAGCCCAAGCGCGAAGTGCGGCCGGAACCGGTAGCCGCTACCGAACACGCGTGGTTGTATTGACGCTCGTCGATGTTACGGCCGGTGCCCCGCTCTTGACCTGAATTATCCGCCACCACGCAGCGGGGTAGGGGCTTCTGCATCTCCAGGCCGCCGCCGCGGCGCGCAAATCTTCACACAGGTAGAAGTCACTCCAAAGACCGCTGGCATCCACCTGGTGGTATAATTGCCGTACAATCCAGCCAAAGTACGATCCAGCCAGAAAGTTCAAGATTTGGTCATGTCATTCCCCCAGGGTATTTCCCGGCCCCGGAATCTAGTGTTCATGATTCCGCTCTTTCTAGCATCAGCTGCGAGCGTTGCAAGTTCGTCCAGCGGGAAAGGTCTTTCGCCCAGTCCATCGAGCGTCACGTTTGGCAATATTCACGTGGGCAGCAGCCAAACTCAGTATGAAATATTGACTAACTCCGGCGATTCGGTGGTGACCATTTCACAGGCCAACATAACCGGCGCGGCATTCCGCTTCACAGGGTTAAGCCTGCCCTTGAGCCTGGATAAGGGAGAGAGCGTCACTTTCAGTGTCGGCTTTAGTCCAAACGCCGAGGGAAGGGCGAGCGGAGGAATCAGTGTGGATTCAAACGCTTCAAACCCGAACTTAACTATCCCTCTTTCTGGCACCGGCATCTCCGCGGGCCAGCTGACTCCCAGTGCAACCGACTTGAACTTCGGCAGCGTGACCGTGGGCAGGAGCAAAACTCTGACCGCCACTCTTACCGCCAAAGCATCAAGCGTAACCCTCTCTTCGGTGACCTCCACCAGCTCAGAGTTCCATCTGGGTGGGATATCCCTTCCCACAACGATTGCCCCCGGCCAGAGCACATCGTTAACCCTGATTTTCACCCCCCGCACGAGCGGTGTGGCATCGGGGAGCATTTCCATCATCACCAACGCAGCCAATACCCCGATGGTCGAGACCCTGACAGGATCGGGCACGGCAGCAACGGCCCACAGTGTCAGTCTCAGCTGGAACCCCGGTCCTTCGGGGGTTGTGGGATACAACATTTACCGCAGTGCAACCGCGGGCGGCCCGTACACCAAGGTAAACTCGGTCCTAACTCTCGGTACTAAGTATCTCGACGACTCGGTTGAAGCGGGAGCAACTTATTACTACGTGAGTACCGCTGTCGCTAAAAGCGGCGTAGAAAGCAAGTACTCACAGCAAAGCAGCGCTGCGATTCCCAACCCTTGACCCCCCAGCGCTCTTTGAAGTGAGTCTTGCCTTGTGTGAGGATTCACGCGCCGCGAGGATGTGCAGACACCGCCACCCTACACAAGGCAAGACTCACCTCAAAGACCGCTGGACTCCCTCGTGGTTGGCAACTCGGAAACTACCCTAATCTGTGACTTTGGTGTCGGCGCGGATCAGTTCGAAATTGAATGATAGGACGCTCCAGGGTGAACCAGATTGTTCCGACGTTCCACGGCTTTTTCCAGCTGGAGACGGAGGGCTTTTGGCGGGGGATAGCGGAGCAAAAGCGTGTGGACCTGCTGGCCCAAAGTCGAGAGCTCTTGAAACTGATGCAAGCCGGCTGAGGCGGCGGCTTCACGGTGCAAGGCGTTCATCCGCTGTTTGTCTGCGGTGCAGGGGCGGAACTTGTCAGACCCAGCGTCCGGCCAGCCCGCGTCGCCGTCAGGTGTGAGGTATCTTGGAAGTTTTCGCCGTAGTTGCCTTCCTCTACAGCGCTGACGTATGGACGGAATCTGCGCCGTCGCGACTACGCAAGGGTTTTAAGACTTCTGAGTTTGAAATGCCCTATTCAGACCTACGATCCAGCCCAGGAAAGGTCAAAACTGGGGTATGTCATCTCCCCCAGGTACTACCCCGCTACTGATTGTAGTGTTCACGTTCGCGCTCTTTCTGATATCAACGGCAAGCGTTGCATCTTCGGCCTCTCACCAGGGAGCTCTCGCGGCGAGTCCATCGAGCGTCAGCTTTGGCAATATTCAAGTGGGTAGTAGCCAGACGCGGCATGCAGCATTGACGAACTCCGGCAATTCGACTGTCGCGATTTCAAAGGCCACCGTAACCGGTGCAGGATTTCGTTTGAGCGGTTTAAACTTGCCTTTGACCCTGAATAAGGGACAGAGCGTCACTTTCAGTATTCTCTTCACTCCAAAAGTGGTGGGCAGCGCGAGCGGGGCAATCGCCGTGGTTTCGACAGCTTCGAAGCCGACCTTAACTATCGCTCTGGCTGGCAGCGGTATCCCCGCTGGCCGGTTGACTTCCAGTCCAACTGCCTTGAACTTCGGCAGCGTGACCATCCGCACCAGCAAGACTCTGACGGCCACTCTTACCGCCACAGCGTCAAGCGTGAGGATCTCTTCGGCAACTTCTACCAGTCCAGAGTTCAGTCTGGGTGGTTTATCTTTTCCCGCCACGATCGCGGCCGGTCAGAGCGCTTCGTTCACCCTGACCTTCACTCCGCAGACCAGCGGTACGGCCTCCGGAATCATTTCTTTCCTCAGCAACGCGGCCAATTCACCGACGGTCGAGACCTTGACGGGATCGGGCACGGCAGCACCGCCGCACAGCGTCAGTCTCAGTTGGACCGCCAGTCCTTCGGCGATTGTGGGATACAACGTATACCGCAGCACGACATCGGGCGGTCCATACACAAAGATAAACTCGGCCCTGAATGCTAGCACCAGTTACATCGACACCTCGGTTAAAGGCGGAGCAACCTATTACTATGTGAGTACCGCTGTCGCCGGCAGCGGCGTAGAAAGCAAATCCTCAAACCAGTGGCGCGCTGTGATTCCCAGCCCTTGAGGATCGCCGGATGATCACGCCCGCTGTGCCGATGGCGGCGAGTTAGACAGCGACGAACGCACTTATCGCAGAATATCCAGAGGGATCTTCAGCTCTTCCTTGCAATTCGCTGCATTTTGTCCCAAGCTAAGAGCAGGCCAAGACAAACTGTTTCAATTTTCTACCAGATCCCACCATTCTCGGACCGTAAGCTAGTTGAGCTTAGGTGCAGCCAGGGAACTCGAACGAGACCATGTGAGTGGTCCAGTCGCCGCTTTTGCTGCCGCCATTCTTCTTGTTGTAGTACTCCTGCGAATACCAGAAGGTGCAATCGTCGCTTGGGTCAACGCTCATGCTGCTGTAATCACCCCAACGATTGCCGCCATTTGACTGCACGGCACTTCCGGTGACGACTATCGTGGGTGCCTCCATTTGCCCGAGGGGATCGCTGGGTATCCGGCCGGTATACCAGATACTTGGATCCAAGTTGGTCGCGGAATCGGCGCTCATGCCCATAGCGATGTTGCCTCGCTTGTCCATCGCCATGCTCGCCATCCACAGATTATCGGCTTGGCTCTGGAATGTGCCCGACTGATACAGGGAGAAATCTCCCCCCGTGGATCGTAATTCATACCAGCGCGTGGCCACTGTCGCCGTCGACCCCTTACCCGGCGCAACTGCGTGGGGCACCACCATGGATTCGTAATCTCCGAAGTTACGGTAGGCCAGACGGAACATCAACAAGCCGCTCAATGAGTCCACTTTCTCACCTGGTTTCGGTTGCGGCACGCACGCAAAGATGTTGCCGTCGTTGCAAAGCAGAACATAGTTTGGCACCTTGATGATGTGTGGTCCCGTAAAGGTCGAATTCTGGGGATTCGTAAAGTCGGCGTGAAAATCAAATTCCTTCAACTCATTCGTGAGGTTGCCGAGCTCGAGGTAGTGGTTCGGCGCTCCGTGAGGCGGAAGCCTGTGGCCGTCGAGGTCAGAAGGAAGAAAACCGTAGTTAGCAGGGTTCGGCCGCATGCAAATCATAGAAGCGCTTCCCCCGGCGAGCATCGCCGTTCGGTCGAAAGCGCAGGGCTCAGCCCCTAGGAATGCAGTTTGGCTGTAGAGGTTGTGTGTGCCGTAGTAAGCGTCTGGCCAGACGGCATACTTGGGGTAGTCGGGAAGGTTCGATCCGGTAGGAAAGCCATAGCGGTTGTAGCTTCCAGTAGCGTCTACGCTTCGGGACACGGCGAGGCACAGGAACCAGGTGCTGTCCTGGATGTCGAGAGAGAGCTGTGTTACCAGCCAGCGTTGCGCCAGCTTGTCGAAAAGCACGACTGGATCGCCGACGTTAACGTTTTCGCACGGTCCTTCGAAACCCTTCCAAAGGGTGCTGATCGGCACCGGTTTGGGCAGCTCCGGGTGTCCCGTCGTCTTGTTGTAAACTTGTACGCTGACATTCACGATTTCCACAAACTGTGTGCCTCCGACCGATCCATTAGTATCTGGAGGAAGGCAGCCACCGCACACTTGTGCGGTCATCCCATCGAAACTCAATTGGCCGGACATGGCAACCCGTGACAAATAGTGGTCTTGCACGACTGCGTCAATCCCTGGAACAGCCGTGAAGAACCCCGCGGGAGCCCGGTGCTCCTCTTTTTTTAACATGACGCCACTAACCTCTGGGGCATTTTGGCTCAGCTCCCAGAGCGGCGACGACACGTCATGTTTGGATTCGGGTACGACTCGAATATCTCGTTCGCTATTCTGCGACCTGGCAGGAATGACACACACCAGTGCACCGGCGCCGACGAGTAAGGCACAGAATGCCTGAGAGCATTTGATCTTCACGTTTCCTCCCGAAGAATACACATAGGCTCAGCACGCTTCCGATCCTATTTTGTTGCGCATTGTGCGATAGTTGCGATAGCGTGTCAAGGTGCAAAAGTTCACTCCCATCGCAGTCTGCCATTAGCGATTGCGGCAGGAGTACGATTTCCGACATCCACATCCTGAAGGAAGCCAAGACGCGAAGCTACAGTAGAGCGTAGGTCACTCCCCACTCCTTGAGCAGGCATCGCACGCGCTGAGGTAGGCTTCCAAGTTGCGGCATTGGCCATCCTTATTGTGGTTTCTTGTGTCTTTTCGTAGTAGACCTTATCCCTGACAACAGGGTCGGGTAAGACCACAGTTGCGTCCTCGACCTTCGCTGCGGCAGCCCTGCCAGTTCATCGATCAAGGAAAGTCTCGACTGGCTCGATCGCTATTTGGGACCGGTGAAGTGAATGTCGGAGTCTGCCAACCGATTGAGCAGCTGTACCCGACCGCGCAGCATGCGGTCCCAGCTGTCCCGCTCGGAATAGTGAAGACCGCTTTCCCGGGGAGTGGACTACTCCCGGTAGAGCACCGCGGCGGCATCCGTCACCTTTCCCCCAACCTTTGCATTCGGCATAGCATCTTAGAAGTGGCTCTACTCTCAAATGAACATCACTATGACTCGATCTATATCGCTCCGTTCTTATCGCGCTCTCCAGTTCTCCGGCACCGCCACGGTGTTGTTTATCCTTCTTGGTTCCCTGGGATGCAGTCTTTCCTCTGCAGGCGCACCCAGGCCGACACCAACGCCAACATCCCCAGGCACTGTGCCGGGGGTTGGACATGTGGTGCTAGTTGTCGAAGAAAACAGCAGCTATTCCGAAGTCATCGGCAGTTCGGAGATGCCGTATCTGAACAGTTTGGCTGCTCAATATGGGTTGGCTACGCGGTATTTCGCCAACACTCATCCTTCGATTGGCAACTACTTTATGCTCACCACTGGCCAGATCGTTACCAATGACGATTCCTTTACAGGCACGGTGGACGTTGACAACATAGTTCGCGAACTACTTGCGTCGGGCAAGACCTGGAAATCATACGCTGAGAGCAGAAACGATCCTCTTCTTTATGCGAAGTGGCATGATCCCTTTTCGTATTTTTCGGACGTCGAAAACAACAGCACTCAGATGCAGAACCTGACTTCGACCTCCCAGTTCAGCTCGGATCTGGCTAACAACGCCCTGCCGAGCTTCTCGTTTGTGGTGCCGAATCTTTTAAACGATGCGCACAGTGGACCTCTGCAGCTTGCAGATTCATGGCTCCAGGACAATATCGCACCGCTCGTTTCGAATACGACATTCCAGAAGGACGGATTGCTAATTATCGTCTTCGATGAAGCGGCTACCAGCGATAGCGCGAATGGTGGTGGTCATGTGGCGGCAGTCATCATCAGCCCTAAGGCTAAGCAAGGGTTCCAATCAACCACCCTTTATCAGCACCAGAGCCTATTACGGCTAATTCTGAAAGGGCTCGGGGTCTCGAACCTCCCTGGCGCTTCCAGTACTGCCCCTGAGATGGGAGAGTTCTTCTGATGATAGTGCCGACGGAGCCAAATCGGGCTCGATAGCTTTGGACGGCTTGCAGCGTGTCAGCCGGGCCGGTCGGAGGCGCTTCCGCACAAGAGGCGCCTTTCCGATTGCGATTGAACGTTCATTGATGGATGGGACAGATGAGCAATTGGTCTCCGAGCGACTAATCGCGTTGTGCTTCGTCAGCATCCTCCGCCAGATCGTTCAGGAGGTCAAAGAACCCCGGTTCTTCTGGCCGATGAAAAGACCGTCATCAGTGAGGGCCTTGACAGCACCCGTGGCAGCCCCCTTCGTCTCCGTAGACCGACTAAGGTCTGAAGTAAATCGGGTCAAGACCAAACCTTCCGGGATCTAAGAGTCCGCAATCGCACCTCTGAACTAATGCCCGTCAAACGCCAGCCCTCTCATCCACGCCGCGAGATCCCCGAAATCGCTCCTGCTGGGGGAACGGGTTCGCTCGATGCGGCTCGACCAACTGCCTTTGGAGGGGTAAGACGATTCCTCAAGGTGATGTTAGCTGACATCGACCGTCTTAGCGCCTGCCCCGTTCGTGGCCAGCGTTGAATTGTCGATTGACACTACTCCCGATTCCCGTAGCAAAAGTTTCCACAACCAGGTTGGGAAGAATTAGGAGTCCATGAAGTCCGGCCCTTGTCCGAAAGATCGTAATTATTCACCGGTTTCGAGGCGATGAAGAGCACTTTCTTTCCCGCTGTGGTGCGTGTCAACAGACCTTCTTGCGTGAGTGCATCGTAGCCTTCAGTTGTTGAGTCTTCCGAGGGTTCGGCTTGTACAGGAAACTTCTTCGGCTCAGACCAGATGCAAGTCGGGAATGCCCTGAAATGATGGTTGATTGCAGTTTTTGTAGTTCAAATCGGTGTTGGCTGCCTTGTTGCAGCCTGTCGTCAGCAACGTAAAAATGCCGAGCACGAGCGCGTAACCGCGTATTCGATCGATAGGCATGATCTCCTTTTGAAAAATAGAAATCGCCCGCTCGTGATGTTGGAGAAAAGCCGGAGGGTCTCCTCCGGCTAAATAGTTAACAGTTCCATTTACGCGGCAAGCCCGTCCCTCAAAGTCTTGACTTGGTCGTGGGCGGTCTGAATACTGCGGGCTTGTCGGCTGACTACGTCGGCCGCCTCGGGCGGCAGAGGGGACCCGATCGCTTCACGATAGGCGTCTCTAGCTTCGTCCTCGCCTTTTTCGACCGATTGCAGGATGCTCTTGTCACCGGAACCGAGGCCGACCTTTGTATCGATCCATGCCCGGTGCAACGCTCCCGCGACTGTACCCGACTCCTTCTTTTCCGTCTTACCCAACTTCATCAGGATGGCCTGAAGCTCGCGTGCGAAGCGACCACGTTCGGAGCTTTGGGTTGTGAAAAATGATTTCAGATCAGAGCGCTTCGCATGCTCCGCCGCGTCTCTGTATCCTTTCTCGCCGTCTTTGCAGATTTCTACCAACTTCTCAATCACCTTTATAGAGTCTTTCTGATCCATGATGGAACCTCCGTCACTTGTGATGCGACCGCCACGACGGGGTTGGACGAATGGTAGAGGTTGGATTTAAAGTCCCGATTGAGGATCTCTGCGAAAAGCGCAGATGCCGAGCGAGTTGGCTTTAGCCATCTGCTCCGAAATATTTTCCGACAACGGCGGCGCAGTTCTCGACAAAGTCTTGTTCCATTGGGGTGAATGTGTTGGCGAAATAACTCTCGATATCGAGTTCAGCCACAAGCTTTTCCTTCACGAAAATAGGGGCCATGATTTCACACTTCACCATCGATGATCCCGAAAGATAGCTTGAGTCTTAGGAGATATCTTGTACGACTACATCCTGCCCGCTTGTCGCTGCCGCGCCGCACAGTCCCGTGTTGAAGGGAATGCGAGCATTTGGGGAAAAACTGCCAACGAATGGTCTAACCACCGGGTCTGCAGGATCGACAAGATAAAAGCCCACCCAGTTATAGGGGCTATCTCTTCGTGCAAAACTGGGAGATATGCTCCATAACAGCCTTGGCCGTAGGAGCGGTCTGAGCAAAATCCTGAAGTGTTCCGCAGAAGTTCTTCGGTAAACGAGTCATGTCGGCCTCCGTGCCGTGCGGCGGCGGACTAGACCCCGACTCAAATCGCCAGATTGTAAACCGGTTCACATTTCCCGCCCGATACTCTTAGGTTGTACGGCAAACGGACAACCCATAAAAGAATCCGATGAGTTTGGCGAAACCGCGAGGTCGAACGCAAAGCCCTGGAACGTCGTATCGTGGCCTACAGCAATTCGCTGGTTAAAAAAATGCCCCTCCGAGGGAGTTGTCTGGCAGAGGACCGTTTTTCGGGCACAAGGGTCAGAATCGACATACCGACTCAAACGCGGATTTTACTGGAAACTAGGGGCTGTTAGCAGCCCCGAAGGAGGGTATTTGGGTGGCGGGTGTTGCCAAAACCCGTATAGGATCGAGGAGAAAAAATGAAATACACATGGAAGCATGGAATCCAGATTGTGTCTAATCACACTTTCAAGACTGAAGATCCTTTGGAAGTTGGGAGATCCTGGTGGACCTGTGCACGAGCGACAAATACAAGATTCTTTCTGTTGCGAAGTCAGGAACAGAACGAAGTCTCCAGTTTTACAGACTTTGGCCAGCAGGAAAGCGCACAGACGAGGAGATCGCTCAGCTACGCAAAGACGGCGGTTATACTCTTACGGCAGAGTGCAAACCTTCCATGGACGTTCGGTGGGCACGGACTGTGTGCTAGAAGCTCCTGATGTTCACGCTTTAGGCCCTCAATCCGGGGGCAACTCAGGAAAAGGTTCGGGATGAATCTGAAGCGCGGCCTCCGTCGCGTGTTTATCATCGCTACCACTCTGTGGGCGTTCGCTTGCCTGATTTGGCTTCCGTACAAGCTGAGGCAAGTGGCGGCAGACCACTTTCTCGCTCGCTACGAGATTTGCAAGTCGCCGCAACGGGTTGACCCACTTTCCGGGAACATGCGGCAGCAGTGCTTTGCAAGTGCAGAGAGAGACTTCCATCATGATATTCAGAAAGCCTCTTGGCCCCGCTTCTACACCGAAAACTGGAAGCTGCTCCTGATACTCGTACTGGGTGCTCCCTTGCTACCTTATTTAACTGCTTCGATTGTCTTCTGGATATATCGAGGTTTTTCTTAACCGCGACGAGTCCTTACGTGATCATCACCTCCAGGTTTCCGCGAATCGGGTTGAGGCGGGCTGAGATGGGGCGCAACCTTTCAGTCGCGCATTACATCGAGGAGATTCAGCTGAAGGGTTGCGTCTTAGTGGTTACCGCCTGTGCCGAGCCCGCCGTTGCGAAAAATCGCTGCTGCGCATAGTGTTTTGACAAAGCGGATCCGTCGAGAAGAACGCAACAGACCTGCCTATTTCAGGTCATCACGCCGCTCTAGTTGCAAATTCTGGAGAACCATTATGCAAGCCTACCTTTCCCCAAAGGCCACTTGGAAACTGGTGCGGGCCCTATTTCTCATCTCTTTCGCACTTACAGCTTTGGCTTTGCTTTCGGTCTCGCCCGCGCTGGCTCAGACCACGTCGACCTGGAGTGGTGGAGCGGGCAACTGGTCGGACTGTCCCCCGAGCGGCACCGCGTTATGGGACACGTGTAAGAACAAGCCCCCGCAGTTTCCTAACGGCAATTTCAACGCGGTGATTGACGGCGGCCCCGTCAGCGCCACGTCCGCCTCGATTGTGAACCTCACCATCGGTTCCGGCGGGAGCCTCGTCTTTCCACCCAACAAGCCCAGCATTCTCGACATCACCGGCACCACCATGCTCAACAACGGCTCGATCAGCATCGCCGGCAGCGACGGGCTGCAAATCATCGGACCTACCACTGTGACCTTGAGCGGAAGCGGAAGCGTGACGATGGCTGGTTCGAACTTTACCGGAAGTGGCAACCCGACACTCATCGTGCAACAGACGATTCAGGGGCAGGGTTCCTTCTCTCTCGGCCTCAACCTCACCAACCAAAGCCTCATCAACGCCAATGGCGGAACGCTCTCTCTGCAACCCAACAGCGCCATCAACACTGGCACGATGCAGGCGAGTAGCAGCAGTACCTTGGCGTTTACCAATGGGCTTGCGGTTTCTTACAACAATGCCGGCGGGACGATCAAAGCCCTGAGCGGCGGGACCGTGCAACTTGAAAATGGCGTCTACACCGGCGGAACGCTCACGACGGCCGGCACCGGCGTAATTCAGGCTAGCGCCTCCGCCGTTCTGAATGGACTCACCAACAGCGGCACCTTGCAGGTCCTGACCGCCAACAACGCCACTTTGGAAAATGCCATCAATAATACCGGCATTATCCAGGCCCCATCCGCGACGCTCTTTATGAGTGGCAATGTGACTCTCCACGGGGCAGGATCATTGATTCTGACCGGTTCGGCTCATCTCCAACCGCTCAATGTAGGAAACACGTTGACCAACAACCAACTGATTCATGGCAGCGGCACCATCGTCGAGCTGTCGCTCGCCAACAGGAAAACCATCGCCGCCGACAGCAGCGGAAACACCCTCACCCTGACCGGTTCCACCATCACCAATACTTCCCTCATGGAGGCCACCGGAGGCGGAATTCTGCAGATTCAAAATGACGAGACTGTGCAGAACACCGGCGGCAAGATTGAAGCTTTGAACGGCTCGGTCGTGAACCTTTCCGGGATTGTAAAGGGTGGCACGCTCACAACCAGCGGAACCGGAGTCATCGATAGCCAAAACGGCACGCTCGATGGCACGGTGAATTCGCCTACCAACGCGGGAACGCTTGACGTCAACAACTTCGATCTTTTCTTTCAGGGCGCGATCAACAATACCGGCACCATCGCGCTTACCGGCAATAGCTGTGTCATCCTGAATAAGCCTTCCACTTTGACCGGTGCCGGCAAACTCAGCATGGCATCGACATCGTGCATCTTCGGCTCCGGCAATGCGTTCACCAACAGTAGCCTCATCGAGGGAGCAGGCACCATCGGCGATTCCAATCCCATGCCGATCACCAACAACGGGACCATTTTGGCCAATCAGGTCAGCCCGCTTTTCATTGTGCCCGACGCCACCGGCTTTACCAACAATGGCAAGCTGTTGGTGAACCCCGGGAGCACGCTGAACGTTCGCGCACCGTTCAAGAGTCTTTCCTCTGGAGGAACTCTCAGCAGCGGAATATACTCGGTCACAGGCGTTCTAGGACTGCCGAGTTCCATTGTCACCAATGCTGCTCACATCACCCTGACCGGCGCCTCCGCAAACATTCTGAACGACAATACGAGTACCAATGCACTGTCCGCCCTGTCCGCAATCACCACTACGGGATCCCTGTCGCTGGCCAGCGGACAAGTCCTGACAACTTCCACCCACCTCACCAACGCCGGGACGATTACGATAGGAACCGGCAGCGGTCTCGACGTGCATGGCAGCTTCACGCAAACCGCGGGAACCACCATGGTGGACGGCTTGCTCTCGGCAACAGGTAGCCTGGCTCTGCAAAAAGGATCGTTGTTCGGCCGGGGTATGCTCGCCGGCGTCGTGAACTCGAGCGCAACGGTGATTGCTGGAGATTCCACCACCACGGCCGGCAAACTCACCGTCAGCGGAACCTACACGCAGAATTCGACCGGCATTCTGGACGTCGCCATTGGTGGTACGACCGTGGGCACGCAATACAGCCAGCTGGCTGTTTCTCACGGCGTGAGCTTGAATGGCACGCTGAACATCAAGCGTATCAATGGATTTGTCCCTGCCATTGGCGCTAGGTTTACCACTCTCACTGGAAGCATCGTCACCGGACACTTCGCTACTGTAAATGGACTAAGCATCAACTCCAGCGAGCATTTCGAAGTCAACTACAGCGGAACCACTGTCGCCCTCACCGTGGTCTCGGGTGCGTGACGGACCCCCGCGTTTTCACTTCATCGGAGAAACGCGCGCAAAGGTAGGACAGATCGCCCCAAGCTCATTTTATTTTTCGATATGCCTCGCAACCCGCTCCCCGCGCCGGGATCAGCACGATTGCCCAGGATCGTCTCGCCGATCGATCACCAGGTGCCGACTGCCAGATGAGATGGTCAGCGAATCAGGTAGGACGCTTGACTGGGTTGTTGGGCGAGTTGGCGGCTACGATGCCGAATTCAATTTCGTCGCGATTTGTGCGCGTAATTCTGCTAAAATGACCGCAAGTCAACGTATGTAGAGCCCGACTAAGATCGGGCTTTTTCCATTTTTGCACGAAATTCGACGCTCTCGACGCGAATCGAGGGCGTCGGCTAGAAAACCAAGGGAGACTAGGCGAACTTGCCAGTCTCCCTTTTGCGCGTTTGCCAAACACGAGTAACAAAAGAACCCAAAAGTTAGGAGAAAAGCTAATGACCTCAGATAACAAAATTGCCGCAAACCAAAACAATGCGAAGAGATCGTCCGGTCCGACAACTGAGCTGGGCAAGCGACACGAAACATGGGGTGCTTACAGGTGAACTTGTGGTAGATGAAATGGACAAATCGGAATTCGAAACCTTGCGCGGGGACCTCCTTCATCAGCTCTCTCCGGCCACGATTTTGCAGGAGGTTGGATTCGGAAGAATTTTGAGCAGCATCTGGAAGACCAAGCTGGCTCTTCGACTCGAGAAGAAACAACTGAAAGCGACCTTTGGCCAATTTGAAGAAGAGGAAGACTCAGTCCCCAAGGGCCCGCCTCCAGAAGGTTTCCTACCACCGAAATGGTACTACGCAAGCCGCAGCGACCTGCGCGATGCAATTCGCTTGCTCCTTGACCTACGCAAAGAAGTGCAGGAGAACGGATGGCTTCCCCCAGAAGAATGGAAGCCTGAGATAGTTCGCGCGTTTGGCGAGGAATACTTCTCTCTGCTGACTCGCTGGGTCCCGATGGATGTTAGCGCAATCCAAATGGCAAATATGCTGGCCGAGAAAGCCAAAAAGTTTGGGTCGCCTTCGCCACCAGTGGCGGAGGCGACAAACACCCGAGTAGTCGTTGATCCCCAACTGAGCTGGCAAATGGGGCTCAAACTGATAGACCTGACTCAGCAACACCTAAAAAGCCTGTTGCGAATAGACGACTTGCGCGCAGATAGTACTGGCCAAGAGCGCCATACGTCAGCAGTGGAACTTGCAACTCGCTACTACACAACTGCAACGCGCGAACTGGAGCGTGCGGTCACTTGGTACCAATATCTCAAAGAACACCAACTGTAAATCTCGCAGGTTTTAGAAACCAAAAACGTTTAGAGCACGAGAATCGCGCTGGATGCGGAGGACCGGAGCTTCAAATTTGCCGATTACCAATGTTAGCGACAAGCTCCTCCGCTACGAAGCGCACTTGGACCGTCAGCTTTATCGCACCATGGACAAGACTGGAGCGTCTGCATCGACAACGTAACTGCGAAAACGTACCGCCGCCTCTAAGCGTTAACTGGGCCGCCCTGTTTGCGAAACAAAGCCAATAAATCCTTTGAATTCAGTGGCTGGCTCCGTTCCAACCGGGAGCACAGACTCGCCGAGCCACCACATGTCAGTCCCCGGCGATGGCCAAGATGCCGTATGCACGGTGGCGCTAGTAGCGGACCACGCACCGCCGAGGGGCTGGCTCGGTCGAAACGTTCTCGCTGGAAACATGGGCTCTATTCCGCGGAAGCCCTGGCAAAGCAAAAGCGTGTGCGACCTGCTGGCCCAGAGTCGAGAGCTCTTGAAACAGATGCAAGCCAACTGAATGGCCGGCGTCACGGTGCATGGGGTTCATCCACGGTTTTGTCTAGCGGTGGAGGGGTCGTTACGGCCCGAATCTTCTATTCTGCCCGACGCGGATAACCGTGACATGGCCTGGCTTGGCGCGCTGACGACGCCAGTCCGTCCCCGGGTCTAAGGTAGAATCCTGCTTCGCATCAGTCGGGAGCTTGCCAAGAAGGCTAGGATAAGGAGAATGATTCCTCCAACCTACAAACCGAAGAAAAAATTCATGCAGCTTGCGATCGCGGAGGCAAAGCGCGCCCGCGACCGGGGCGACTATGCCATCGGTGCCGTCGTCACGCAGCTCATCGGAAATGGGGAAGTAGTGATCGCATCGGCCGGCAACCGGGTAAAAACATCGGGTTCCTCCATCAAACACGTGGAGCTTGAAACATTGAAATATGTCTCCTCTGGCTACGGCCGGTATCTACCGGATTTCGTGTTGTATTCCACTCACGAACCTTGTGCTATGTGCGCCGGTGCTTGCGTCTGGTCTAAGATTGGAGCCGTGGTGTTTGGCGTTTCCCAGGAAGACATCACCGCTTACGGCAACAAGCACGGTACTGAGAAATTCAAATGGCGCGCCTGTCTCATTTCGTGCAAATTCGTCCTCGAAAAGGGCGGTCTTCACATTCCCGTCTTCGACGGTTTTTTGAGATTGGAGTGTCAAAAGTTATTCAGATATCGAGCATCACAAACCCATCCTTCCCGCTCGTCTTGAACAGGCTTCCTTAAGGATCAGCCGGGAGCTTGTGAAGAGTGTTGAATGGCTGCTGACGGTGGAAGGGTAGCGGCTCGGATATTATTGACCGCACGCTCTTGGCCCATGTCCAGGTGCCAGTCACCAACAAGATGCACGAAGCTGGGTCAGCGCTGAGCGGTGATCACGATGTCCAGGGGTTGAATACCGCGACGTCTGTAACAGCGACATCCTTCGTATTGCGGGTCACCAGAGTAAGGTTGTGCTGCATGGCGGTGGCGGCAAGTAATCCATCGATGACTGGGAATGGAGATTTTCCGCCGAGTGCCTTTGCCGCCATCCGTCCCCAGCGATCGGCGACAGCTTGATCAATCGCGAGAATGCGGCCCGCAAAGCGAAGAACGAGGTCGTGGTCTAGCCAGGTTTCGAGAGAGGCACGGCGAGACGCATGCGGCAAGGAAGAGATGCCCTTGCGAATCTCACCCAAGGTGAGGACACTCAGACAGAGCAGACTTTCATCTGTCGCATCGATCCACCCCGTGACCGCGGGGTCCGGTTTCGGCTTTACGAGTTCGGAGATAACACTGGTGTCGAGCAGGAATCCGCTCACAGGTCAACCATCCGACCGTAATCTGGCGTCCGTTCTAGATCGATTGGCACCTTTGCCAGAGGCGATTCGGCGAAGAACTTGGCGAGGCTTCGAGGCTGCTGTGCACGTCCCGTAAGGCGCTCGAACTCCTCAGCGGGGAGCATGACAACCGCTTCTCTATCCTGGCGCGTAATCCACTGAGGTCCCTCGGAGCGGGCCCGGCGGAAGACCTCACTGAACCGAGCCTTTGCAGTTTGAAGCTGCCAACGCGCAGCTGGTTGTTTGGCCGCTGCCTCGCGTCGGGATCGTTTCTTGGAAGGCACTTTTGGTTTCGACATATCTCCCTTATACTAGTCTGACTAGTCATTTCTATTATATTGCAATGCAGCAAGAAACGGCAAGGCGAAAATTGTGGCCAGTCGGGCAGATGCATTGCATGACATGACGTTCTTTGACACTAACTCGCGGACCACGCACCTATCGTCGCAGCTTCTCAGTAATTACTTTTTCCAATTCATCAGGATTCTGCCCTGCCGCTTGCAGTTCATTTAACAAGGGAAAGGAAATCGTACCGTCAGAGCGCACCGACAAGGTCGCTGTCAGATTGGGTTCTCTCCAAACCGAAATATTCAGCAGATCACCTGCGGTGATTCGACGAGGTTTTGTGCCATGCACTGGGTCGTTATCTGTGTGAAGTTCGGGTGGGTCAGTACTGGAGGCTGGAAACACTGAAGTGTTTTGATGAGTTTCTCGTGAGGCGGTTCCCGGAGTCCACGCGGAAGGCAAGACCAACTGGCTCAGGGCGTGCTCGTGGCGAACGATGGGTTCAATCAGGTGGCCGCCTTGTGCCGAACATCCTGCATCGTGAGTGCGAAGATTGCGCGGTGAGAGAACACGGTTGGCACGGAGCCGTGACTTACCGCAAGAACTCCCAGGGCTGCCCAGCCCGGACGGCGACTAGGAATGTCTTGCCTCCGTGTTGCTTTTCCGATCGCAAAACCTCGCCTTCCCCTTGGATGGGAAGGGCATCACGAAAACGCAGAATGACCTCTATTTTTGATCCAACAGGAATGAGTAGTTCGCTTCGGAGCAGGACGCCGTGGGTGCTGATATTTTCGGTGGCCGACTCGACTTCACCAGCTGCCCCCTGGAGTCTCACAAAAGCTGGTTGTTGGATCGGGTATCTACGCTCCCTGCGACGCTCTTTTGGGAACATGGATGAGTCCCCCTACGAGGAGTACATCCTCAACGGCAAGCGACGCCAGTAGCTTCGTTGTTCGTCCCCACGAAATTCGCACGGTCACCGTACGCGTACAAAACAATTTCTATCCTGTGCTCGGTCCCCAGCTTTGCGAGCAGTAACGCAATGCAATTTAGAACCGTGTGCTTGGAAACTTCCAGGTGTGTCGCAATCTCATCGTCCGTTAGGCCGACCGAGACGAGGTCTACCACCTTTTGTTCCCACTCGGACAGCGTCACTGTTTCCGGGTTCATACATTCCTCTCCCGTCGGCACGACACCGCTATATTTGACATTAGCCCGGACGCTATCGAAGTTCGGTCCGCTGGCGCACCGAGGCTTAAAGTTTCTGTGGAAAACCTTCCCTACGGAATTTGTCACACCCACGTCGCGCTCGCGATATTTCTGAGGAGAGAAATGTGCGGACGGTCTGGAGACAAACCCGAAGGATCCCTTCTGACCTGTGGTGGGAGATGCTCGTGGATGGACATAAGGCAGTACGCCTTCCGCCTGGATTCCGGGAACCGCCTCGCGAGGAATTGAACCTGCCCCACTACCCACAGACGGAATACATCGACTCCGGCACAGAAGCGGGTTAAAATGCAATTCTCTCGGGACCTAAATGTAGAACCTGCCTAGAGCAGGTCCCACAATTCTTCACCTGCCGA
>Ga0207116_10059_pt1 | contig 29050 bp, 24 predicted proteins | sample Alteio_BWMinHeat_44_FD_153550 | JGI IMG/M metagenome (GOLD analysis project Ga0207116, IMG submission 153550) | Enriched cells from forest soil in Barre Woods Harvard Forest LTER site, Petersham, Massachusetts, United States -... | ecosystem: Environmental > Terrestrial > Soil > Temperate forest >... | reverse complement strand
CGCTGGCATCGTTCCTAAGCATGCGGGCTTTTGAGTTTGTACGCACGGATGCAGGCATCCCTAATTTACCTTTAAAGTTAAGCAGTTTTATCCCCGGATTTTTGTCGGACGGCAACGGTCCAACACACCAGGCTATTGAGGACATCTCCCTTATGCGTGGCATACCAAATATGACGGTATTTGCACCGGCTGATGAAGAGGATTTAATAAAAATGCTGCCTGAGATATGGAACCACCCATCGCCGTCTTATGTGCGCATCAATACCCGCAAAACGGAACATGTACATGCGCCTTTTGAGTGGGGTAAAGCCGAAGTGATATCAGAAGGAAGAGACGTTACGATATTAACTTACGGCCTGCTTTTCGAACAAACGCTGGAAGCAGTTAATATCTTAAATGAAGAAGGCCTTTCGGTGGGATTGGTCAATATGCGGAGCCTTAAACCTATCGATGAACAGGCTATATTAAACGCTGCAAAAAGCAATTTACTGGTAACTGTCGAAGATCATTTTTTGACCGGGGGTTTGTACAGTATTATTGCTGAAGTATTATTGAAGCATCAGACCACGGCGCGGGTTTTACCTTTTGCGTTGAATGAAAAATGGTTCAAGCCGTCGCTTTTGCCAAATGTGTTGCAAAACGAAGGCTTTACCGGCAAACAAATCGCGGAAAAAATATTGGGTTACGATACCAAAGCAATTCAAACCAAAATTGCAGCACAGGAATTTTCCGAATAAAATCTAAAGAATAACGATATGCCAAACACTGTAAAATTTAACGAGAATTACCCGGTGATTACCAAATCGGACGAGTTATATGAGCGTGCGCTGAAGGTGCAAAAACCGATTACACAAACACTTGCGAAGGGCCCGGGTCAGTTTACCAAAGGTGTCGCGCCAAAGTACATTCAACGTGGTAAGGGCTCGCATGTTTGGGATGTGGATGGGAATGAATACATCGATTATAACTCGGCTATCGGTCCTATCTCGTTAGGTTATGCTTATCCGGCAGTGGATGAGGCAATAAAGAGACAATTAGAGGATGGTATAACCTTCTCGCTGATGCACCCCCTGGAGGTAGTTGTGTCCGAACTGTTACAAGAAATAATTCCTAACGCCGAAGCCGTTAAAATAGCAAAAACCGGTGCGGATGTTTGCTCGGCGGCTATTCGTGTAGCACGTGCCTTTACGGGTCGCGACAAGGTTTTTTGCTGCGGTTATCATGGCTGGCATGATTGGTATATTGGTATTACAAGTCGCAATGCAGGTATTCCGGAAGTTATTCAAAACCTGACCTATACTTTTGAGTATAACGATATTGAATCGATAAAAGCTTCGCTGGACGACAGTGTTGCTGCACTTATACTGGAGCCTTTCATTTTTGAAACGCCAAAGCCCGGCTTTTTGAAACAACTGGCGGAGGTATGCAAGGCAAACGGCACCCTACTGATATTTGATGAGATGTGGACGGGCTTCCGCATTGCATTGGGCGGCGCTCAGGAATATTTTGATGTGAAGCCCGATCTGGCGGTTTATTCAAAGGCCTGCGCCAATGGTATGCCGATAGCATTTTTGACGGGCCGTGCGGATGTAATGGAACTATTGAATTCACAAGTATTCAGTTATACCACTTTTGGCGGCGAGGCTTTATCGCTTGCGGCTTGTCTGGCTACCATCAATGAACTTCGCGACAAAAATGTGCCGCAATATTTGGATGAAAAAGGCGGCCTGCTGAAGGATGGTTATAATCAAATCGCTATTGAAACCGGGATGGATATTTATACCCGCTGCATTGGGTACAACTGCCGTTCGATGGTAACTTTTACGCCGGAAGCAGGGAATGGGCTCGAAGTAAAGGCATTGATGCAGCAGGAAATGATAAAACGCGGCGTGCTGTGGGCCGGTTTTCATAACATGTGCTACAGCCATAGTGATGAGGACATTGCTTATACCCTCTTGGCTTACCGGGATGTGATGCCTATTATGAAAGAAGCTATCATCAGCGGCAATGTTAAACAATATTTGAAAGGGGAAGTACTGGAAGCAGTTTTCCGTAAGGTGAACAATTATAATATTAAACCCAAAACGGCTTAAGGATGTGCAGATTAAAAATGTGCAGATGTGCAAATCAAAAAGCCGATAAGTAATGAGCATTAACCCGTTATTTTCACTGAAAGGCAAAACAGCCATAGTCACCGGCGCGGTTGGACTTATCGGTAAAAAACACTGCGAGGCGCTGGCTGAAGCCGGAGCCAATGTGGTGGTTGCTGATGTAAACGAGGGTGCGTGTATCTCATTTGCTAAACAATTGGGTGAGCAGCATTTGGGACTAAAAGTAGATGTAACGGATGAGGGTTCGCTTAAGGAAGCAAGGGATAAAATATTAGCCAAATACGGCACAATTGATATACTGGTGAATAATGCAGCTATCAATGATATGTTCGAAAATCCTGAATTGGCCAAAGAGTTATCAGCTTTTGAAAACTACCCGTTGGATTCATTCCGCAGATCATTGGACGTGAATGTGACAGGCGTTTTTTTGGCGTCGCAGGTGTTCGGAACGGTGATGGCCGAAGCAGGAAGCGGCAGTATTATTAACCTGGCATCAACCTATGGTATGGTTGGGCCCGACCAAAGCATTTACCGCGATAAGGAAGGCAATCAAACCTTTTTTAAATCGGCGGTATACCCGGTAACCAAGGGTGCAGTAATAAACTTTACCCGTTTTTTGGCGGCTTACTGGGGGAATAAAGGTGTGCGTGTGAATACCCTTTCGCCCGGCGGGGTTGAGAATAGCCAGGATGATTATTTTGTAAAAAACTATTCGGCTAAAACCTTACTGGGGCGCATGGCGAAATCGTCGGACTACCAGGGGGCGTTGATTTTTTTAGCGAGTGAAGCATCAGCTTATATGACCGGGGCCAACCTGGTTGTTGATGGCGGATGGACAGCAATTTGAACCATGTTAAACTTAAAATAAAAAAGCCATGTTATCAGAAAAAACATCAAGCATTAAATTATTGCTTACGGATTGCGATGGAGTATTAACCGACGCCGGGGTTTATTATGGCGAAGAGGGCGAACAGCTAAAAAAGTTTAATATTCGCGATGGCATGGCTGTGGAGCGTTTGCGAAACCTGGCCAATATAGATACCGGCATCGTCACAGGCGAACTATCGCCGTCAGTAACAAAAAGGGCACAAAAGTTAAAAATAACGGAACTCCATTTGGGTGCGAAGGACAAGCCGGCCGTATTGCAAGAAATATTGAGTCGCTTGAATTTGGACGCTTCTGAAGTGGCCTACATAGGCGACGACAGCAACGATTTGGCGATAATGGAATTGGTGGGCCTGACAGCTGCCCCTGCCGATGCACTTCCTTTTGTAAAAGAGAAAGCCGATTATGTATGCACGGCCAAGGGAGGCAAGGGTGCGTTCAGGGAGTTTGCTGAACTGCTCATCCGTGCAAACGGGAAGCTTTCTGAGTACACAGGTATCAATAAAACTTATAAACTAAGCACAGGTAACCGGATAGGTGTGGGCGAGCCATGCTATATTATTGCTGAGATTGGCATCAATCACAACGGTTCGCTGGAGATAGCTAAGCAACTGATAGATGAAGCTGTTGCTGCTAAAGCCAGTGCGGTAAAATTTCAGAAACGCACGCCGGAAATATGTGTGCCCAAGGACCAATGGGAAATTATGCGCGATACGCCATGGGGCAGGATGTCATACATTGATTACAAACGAAAAACCGAATTTGGCGTGGTAGAATATGCTGCCATCGACAAATATTGCAGGGAGTTGGGTATCGATTGGTTTGTATCTACGTGGGACGTGGAGGCTGTAAACTTTATGGAGCAGTTTGATACGCCCATATATAAACTTGCATCAGCATCGTTAACTGATTTTCCGCTGATCAAGCGCATATTGTTTACGGGGAAGCCGCTAATGTTATCGACCGGCATGTCGACCAACAAAGAAATCGAAGATGCTGTTGACCTGGTGAAGAAATTTGACGAAGATTACCCTTTGTTCATCGCACACTCAACATCGGCATACCCATGCAAGCCGGAGGAACTTAACCTGAGAATGATACAAACCCTCGGCAAGAAATATCCGGGTGTACCTATCGGTTATTCAGGTCATGAAACGGGGTTGGCTACCACAGTTGCAGCTGTTGCATTAGGCGCGACTTTTGTGGAAAGACATTTTACGCTTGATCGCGCGATGTGGGGCTCTGACCATGCGGCATCTGTTGAACCGCAGGGCTTGCAAAGACTGGTGCGCGACATCAGGGATGTAGAAATAGCCGCCGGTGATGGCGTTAAAAAAGTTTATGAATCAGAATTAGGACCGATGAAGCGTTTACGTGTTAATATTAGTCCTGAGTTTAAGTCTTAAGTCTAAAGCTCAAAGTCGAAAGTCTGAAGATATAGAACTTGAACAATGAAAAATCGATAAACTCTGTGAACTTTGTGCCTTCTTTGTGTACTCTGTGGTAAAATTAACCACAGAGGTCACGGAGTTATCACAAAGAACACAGAGCTGCATTTACGAAAAGTGAAGAAGCAATTTAGACTAAAATAAAAAATGAGTTTAGTAACCATAACCACAATAATCCTGTTCTCCTGGGTAGCATTCATCATTGCCTGGGAGCGGATATCGCCGTACAGGAAAGGATTGCCTTTTTTTAGGGATGGCTTTTGGGTCGACCTGGTATGGTACACTATTATTCAGAGTTATTTTCTTAAAATCCTGATATTCGATTATATCATCGCCCCGGTTCAGCATCATTTTGACTGGTCGGGCCTACAGGTTTTCAGAAATTGGACCATCACAGAGCAGCTCTTGTTTTTCGTCGTAACACACGACTTGTACATCTATTTATTCCATCGCCTGCAACATGCCAGTAAATTTCTGTGGCGCACACATGAGGCCCACCACTCGGGAAAAGAAATAGATTTTTTGGCGGGATCACGGTCCCATATTGTTGAAATTATTATCAATCAAACTATAGAGTTTGCACCGATAGTTATTTTAAGTCCCAACCCCGAAATTATTGTACCCATCAAGGCATTGCTTGATGCCATGTTTGGCATGTTCATCCATGCAAACGTTAATGTAAAACTGGGCAAGCTGAAATATTTCCTTAACTCACCGGAATTGCACCTGTGGCACCATGCCAATTACAGAGAGGTATTTCACGCTAATTTTTCGACCAAGTTTGCCATGTGGGATTACCTTTTTGGGACGGTGTTTGACCCCGGTAAAAAACCAGGTGACAGCGACGATAACTGGGGATTGTACTATGAATATCCGAAAGATTATTTTTTGCAGCATGCTTTTTCCGTAAAGCGTTTTGATGAGAAGAAATTATTACGATTTAGCTGGTTCAGCTGGTACTATAACCTGAGGCCGAGCCTGGTAAATCGCATAAAAAGCATGTGGTATAAGCGTAAAACCCCGGTCGTAGATATGTACCCTGATGCGCCGAAAACGGAGCCAGCTGAAGATGTTGAAGAAAAATTAATATCTTACAACAATTAAATCCTTTTTCTATTGGCCTGGTTATACGTTTTTATTGCTGCTGTATTTGAAGCTGCGTGGACATTCTCATTAAAGTTCATGCGGTTTAGTGACGTCAAAACACTACGATTTACGAATTTTTATAAAGTCGCCGAAGGGCTCCCTATCCTTGTTCCGTTTTTAGGCTATATCCTATTTGGGATTGGAAACATTTATTTCTTTTCGATAGCTATCAAACAGGTACCTACTGCTACCGCCTACGCCGTGTGGACGGCCGCTACTTTAATACTTATTAAATTCGCTGAGATCGTATTTTTTAAGCAGCGTATCTCTTTTGCCGAGATTTTCTTTATGCTGATGATAATGACCGGTATCATGGGGCTTAAGTTTTATGGAACAGCTATGAAATAATACAGCCTAATATTTTTTTATGATTTTTTTGCGGTATAGTTTCAAAACAGTTATTATCGTAGAACTAAATCAAGTTATGACCTTATTCACAATTAAAATGAACCTAAAGACCTTTCTTGCATCACTTTTCTTCTTTTCAATAGCTGCTGCCGCGCTTCAAAGCTGTCACAAACCGGCTATACCCGGCACCTATCAGAATGATCAGATCGAATCTAAACAGCGCGATGATTTTCATGCGTTAAATGCGCAGTTATTACAGGAATTGAAGGACAACAAGGCCGATGCCATGTCGGATATTATGTCAAAAGAAATGATTGACGACCATGGCAAATACCGCCAGGTTGAACTGGTTAGCAACAGGCTGAAAGAAGGGGAATATAGTGTTCTGGACGAATTTTATATAGTTGCGAAGAAGGACACGGCTGTGCACAAATTAAAAGTTACCAATAAGGGTGTCAATAATTACGAGTATAGTTATGCCGTAAATACCCCAGAGGAGTATATCGTATTTTTTGTTCCAAAATCTATCCCTAACCAATACATGATAACTGCTGAATTTTGCAAGTTTGATTATGGCTGGAAACTAAGTAAACTTGATTTGGGCGAATACGCGGTGAACGGTAAAACCGGTCCCGAACTCGATAAACTGGCAAGGCAAAGGTATGGCGAACATTGCCTGGCTGTGGCCACCACGATTGCGCAGCAGGCTGGACAATGTTTGAGACCAAGCGGAACATGGAAATACCCAAATGAACAGGCCATCGGGGATCTTACGGGCAACCTTATCAACGAAACCAATAAGAAATACGAATTCCCGTACACAGTACAACAAGTAAGCACTCAGCCCTGGATATTCAGGGTGTTTAGTAAAACTACTCCGCAGGGTGTATTCCCGCAGATATACTATATTTCACACATTAAACTGGCAGATACCAATGCTATAAAAGCGGAAAATGCCAAGATTCAGAAGGTAATAACCAAAATATTACCGGGAGTTGATAAGGACAATAAGTTCATTTATTTCTCGGCATTTAAAAACATGCCCGACGGCTCAGGTACGTTTGATCATTTTGACATGATAGAAAAATTAAGATAAGTTTAAAAACTATCGCTTGAGCCTCCGCCGCCAAAGTCGCCGCCACCGAATTTGGTGCCGTTATCTGTAGGTGCCGATGCAGGGGTCGAAAAACTTTCGGCAACGAGCAGCGATTCTACTTTGAGGTTATCCATTATGTTCTCCTCGCCGGGTTCTGCGTAAGTGAAACCATGCTTTGGCGTTTTAAGGTATCGCATCACACTATAAGCAATGCCAAGTAAAATTGCGCCAACTACAGTAAGCGTAACATCAAGCGGTAATATGTGGTAGTAATTGCGGAATGTCAAAGCCGCCGCAATTATCAACAATAAGCCGACCCGCAATAGAATTGCATCTTTTTTCTTTATTCCGAATCCAACATAAACAAATGGTATACCTATCGTCCATACCCAAAAGAAAGCGCCAAACGGAATGGACGAGTTTGTTTGCCCATGCAACTCATCGCTCAAACTTTGAATAATGTAATAGTTGCCGGCGGCGTACAATGTAACCAAACAAATAATTTGGCCCACTATCAAGCAATTCTCGTAGTTTATAAAACTTGCCCGGTAGCTGTAAGTGAACCAATAAGCTCCTGCTGATGCCAGCATCAGGGCAAAGGGTACTGTTGCCATACCCGAAGGGATTGCCATTGTCCAGTAAAAGTAGACGAAAGCAAAAAAGGAAATGCAGCATGCGGCCCCCGTCAGCATGTCCGCAAAACGGAGGGCTAAGGCAAAACTTAAAACGAAAGCGAGGCCCGCGAATGGGGTATAGTTAGCGTTGCCGTTAAAGCCCGAAAACATCATAAAAAATGCCGCCAAAAACTGGCACATGCAGATAAACAACAGGGCATCGTCAACACCGGAACGATAATGTTTGTTGAAGTTTACCATGAGTTCGAGCACTCCATAGGTTAGCAATCCCAGGAAAATAGGGAAGCCTGTACTTTCTATCGCACCTGAGCCCATTAAGGATATTAGTCCATCGGCAAACGCGACAACAACGCAAGTGACAATAAATAATCCAACCCTTGCAAATATGCTGGGCGTGAAAAAACCCACGGGATATTTTTCTGTGATCCCTTTAAATTCAACATCGCTTATACGGCCTTTAGATAGGTCGTTCTTTAATATTTCCTGCAGCCTGAGATTGGCCAGCCATGTTCGGTTATAGGCTATCATGCCGTTTTCAATTTTTTGTTTAAGTTGATTAACAGGAATATAAGACCGATACCCGAACCGATGAAATACATCAACAACAATGATATACCGCCCGATTCCAAACCACGAATAAGCGCCCGTACTACCAAACCACTTACTGCAATATAGCTATACAGTATCACCAGCAATAAAAAGTAAAACGATTTATTCTTAAAAGCGTCCTGATAAATGAGAAATGCAAAAAGGAACAATATCAGCATCCAAACGGCACATAACATGGAATCATAATAATGGAAGTAACCCGCCAGCAAGGCAATGAATGTTACATGTACCCCATAATGCTGATAGCTGAATTTAAAGTGTTTTTTAAACTTAAAATGCTGTGTGGCATAGGCCGCTGCAATGAGCAAAATTCCAAGTAACAGGTATGTATAAATAATGGTTTCGCTATCAAAATCACTGTTGAGTAACAGTTGTTTTGGTGTGACGGAAACGCCCATCCAGATAGCCATGTTGGCAATAGCCATATTAAGTATGCCTAAATGATCGAACCAGTAGGCCACAAAAAACAATACGAGCATGGGGATCAGGGTCGCCAGCCCGTAATTAAGGCCGAACACTTTATACTCAAATTGCAGATAGCCGATAAAAATAACGAAACTGGTACAGGCCAGCAGCAAAACGTAGTCAAAAGCAGTATTAGGCGATTTTACCTTTTCGGCGCTAAAGGGTAGTTTGATCCTAAAACAATAGACAAAACATCCAATGGAAATTGCTGCAATCAGCATCAAAACAAACTGGTGGCCTATGGTATCAATATTTTCGTAGATCAATAAACCCAGGCCGCCGGTGAGCACTAATACACCCAGGTAAAGGATGGTCTTTATTTCCCAATGTACGTGGAACAAGGGCAGCTCATGCTCCGCAGTTACTTTTTCAAATGATTCGTCGCTTAGCAATCCTTCTGCATGAAGAGTTTTATAGAGTTCGTTCATCTGCGGGCTGGTTTGGTTTACCAAGTATAGCGAAAGATTATTGGATTTTAACGAAACCGGGGATTCACACAGGGCAAACTTTTTAAAATTTTTATGTAAGTTAGGATATGCAATATTTTTAGCGATATTAGTTACCCGTTCGTACGCCTAAATTAACCTTTATGAAAAGTAAGCCCAACTACTATATCGTAGCACTCATCATGCTCACATTTTTTGTAATTTCCTTTCTCACCAATGTGATTGGGCCACTTTCTCCTGCGTTTATCAGTAACTTTAAGCTGAGCGATCTATTGGCCGGGGTGTTGCCTTTTGCCTTTTTTATCGCGTACGGCGTGATGTCTATTCCGACAAGCATGCTGGTTCAAAAATATAACGAGAAAAAAATTATGGTGGCGGCCTTCGTGGTCGCTTTTTTAGGGTCGCTGCTTTTGGCGGCCGAGCCCAATTACCTTACGGCGATATTGTCGCTTTTCCTGATAGGCTGTGGAATGGCGATGCTGCAGGTGGTAATCAATCCATTATTACGTACTGCGGGGGGTGCCGAGAATTATGCTTTTACATCGGTGTTGGCACAATTGATATTCGGGGGAGCGTCGTTCCTGAGCCCATTGGTTTATTCATACATGGTGGTAAATCTGAATAAAGGAAACCATTCGGGTGTTTTTTCAATTTTGCAGCCATTGGTTCCGCACAATTTACCGTGGATATCGCTTTACTGGTTATTTACAGTCATGGCGCTGTTGATGTTCGTGATCATCCTGGTTTCAAAATTCCCAAAAGTTGAATTAGCCAGTGACGAAAAAGCGGGCCCCTGGCAAACCCACGTCGATCTTTTTAAAAAGCCGGTTGTTGTAGCCTATTTTATTGCTTTGTTCTGCTATGTAGGCACGGAACAAGGTGTGTCCTACTGGATGTCGGAATTTTTGCGCAGGTACCATGGATTCGATCCGCAAACCAAAGGCGCCGATGCCGTGGCTTATTTTTGGGGTTTGATGATGATAGGAGGCATTTTGGGTCTTATCCTGCTCAAATTAATGGATAGCCGGAAATTGCTGATATTTTTTACTATCCCGGCTATTATTTGCCTCAGCCTGGGTCTTTTCGGCAGCGCGCAGGTTTCGCTGTATTCATTTTCGATCACAGGCTTTTTCATGTCGGTGATGTACCCTATCATATTCTCGCTTGCATTAAGCTCCGTTGATGAAGATCATGGCTCCTTTGCAGGAATATTGGTCACGGGAATCATCGGGGGCGCAGTTGTACAAGTACTGATTGGTGGCTTAGGCAACCTGATTGGCTTGCGCGCCGGCATGATGTTTTTATATATCACATTCGGCTATATGCTGAGCATCGGTTTCTGGGCCAAACCATTAATAACTAATCAAACTGTGTTTGATAAAAAAGATAAGGCATAATGAGTACTAAAGTTATCGGGATAGATTTAGGGGCAACCAATATACGTGGTGCAGTGGTTAATGGTGAGGATATTTCTGAGATCATCTCCAGGCGCATTCAAACCAAAGGCACCAAAGAGCAGGTACTGGAGGATGTTTATTCATTGATCGATGCATTGATTGACAATGAAGTTAAGGCGATAGGCATTGGCGTACCAAGCGTTGTAGATGTAAAGCTGGGAATTGTTTATGATGTTATACATATCCCATCGTGGAAAGAAGTTCATTTAAAAGAGTTGCTCGAAAACAGGTATCATATCCCGGTTTTTGTAAATAACGATGCCAATTGCTTTGCATTGGGTGAGCACTATTTCGGTAAGGGCAACGGTGTGGATGATATGATAGGACTGACTATCGGAACGGGTCTCGGGGCGGGTGTTATTATCAGCAACCACTTATATGCCGGCAAAAACTGCGGCGCGGGTGAGTTTGGTATGGTTGATTATCTTGACAATAACTACGAATTTTACTGCAGTGGCTCATTTTTCCAGAATATTTATGGATTGAATGGCGAAGGTGTTTTTAAAGATGCTAAAAACGGCGATAAGCAGGCTTTGAAACTATACGAAGAATTGGGAATGCATTTAGGCAATGCCATCAAGATGATTATGTACACCTATGATACGGAACTGATTATTTTGGGGGGCTCGGTGCAGCTGGCTTTTGAATTTTTTGAAAAAGCCATGTGGGAACGCATCAAGACCTTTGGCTTCCCGAAAAGCATTGAACACCTGCAAATAAAAACATCGGCGCTGCAAAACAGCGGGATATTGGGTGCGGCAGCGTTGTATTTTGACGCACAATGATTGAAAAGACATATTAAAACTATTTATATGAAGAAGTTGAGTTTGGTGATATTGCTATCACTATTCATTTGCAAGGCATTCGCACAGGACAGCGAAAATTTCAGGGTGATTTTAAAAGAAGACTGGCAAATGCAGTCAGCGCTAAAGGTTCCGGCTGCGGGTAGTGCAATCTCGCAGGCAAAATTTACCCCAACAGGCTGGTACAAAGTAAACGTGCCGACTACGATCATAGCGGGGCTACTGGCCAATAAAGCTTATGATTTTGACCCGTTTTATGGGATGAATTTTGAGAAATTAAAAGACTCATCATTGGACAAGCCATGGTGGTTCAGAAAGGAATTTAGCCTGCCGGTTTCGCAAAAGGGCAAAAACGTTGTGCTGAAATTGCACGGTATTAATTATAAAGCCAACGTATGGCTGAATGGCGTGCTGATAGCTGATTCGACAAAAATCATGGGACCGTTCCGCATTATCGAACTCGACGTAACCAAAAACATTAAACCGGCAGGAAACAATGTACTGGCGCTTGAAATTAAAAGACCAATTAATCCGCAAAAACGCGGCGGCGATTTGGCCATTGACTACGCCGATTGGATACATTACCCACCCGATTATAATGGAGGCATCGTAAACGACATCGAAATCAAAACTTATGATAAAGTAGGTATCCAATACCCTTTGGTAACGACCAGTTTTGACCTGCCATCATTGGCTGTGGCGCATTTGACCGTTGATGCATTAGTAACTAATTACTCCAAAAGCCCGCAGAATGTAATCGTAAAAGGAAAAATAAACGATCATATCACCTTCGAGAAAAAAGTGCACCTGGGGCCTGGCGAGGTTGCTAATGTGACTTTTACGCCAACCGATTTTTCGCAACTCAATATTAATAATCCAAAGATATGGTGGCCATGGCAATATGGCAAACCTGAATTGAACCGCATCGAACTTTCCATTGTCCGGGGTGAAGTAACCAGTAATACAATTGCTGAAAATTTCGGTATCCGGCAAATCACATCCAAATTATTGGATAATGCTTCACGCGAATTTATTGTGAATGGGAAACCGATCATGCTGCGTGGCGCGGCCTGGTCGCCGGATATTTTTCAGCGCCGTTCGCCGGAAAGGCAGGAACAGGAATTACGCCTGTACCGCGATATGAACATGAATATTGTGCGCTCGGAAGGCAAACTGGAGGATGATCATTTTTACGCCCTTTGCGACAAATATGGCCTGCTGATTATGACCGGCTGGATGTGCTGCGGCGCCTGGCAATACCCTGAGAACTGGGACGTAGCCAAACGTGCGGTAGCTATGGCATCAGACAGCAGCGTAATGTACTGGCTGCGCAATAAGCCCAGCCTGATGGTTTGGCTCAATGGCAGTGACATGCCTCCGCGCGATACAACGGTCGAACGCGGTTACCTCAACATCGAAGCTGCACTCAAATGGCCCAATCCTACTGTATCAACCGCTAATGAAAGCAAATCAAAGGTATCAGGCTATAGCGGCGTAAAAATGGCTGGCCCGTATGAATGGGTGCCGCCCATCTATTGGGAAACTGATACCACGCAGAAATTTGGCGGGGGCACCTGGAGCTTTGCTACCGAAATTTCGCCGGGCCCGTCTATCCCACCCTACGAGAGTTTAATTAAGTTTATACCCAAAGACTCTTTGACTTCTACTGCTGCTGTCTGGAATTACCATTGCGGCACAGGTAATTTTGGTACTACTAAGGTTTTTGACGCAGCTCTTATCGGACGTTATGGTCAGCCTGCCAATGTCAAACAATACATAGCGGAGGCACAAGCCCAAAATTACGAGGCGCACCGTGCCATGATGGAAGGCTACGGTTTGCATAAATATCATAACGCCACCGGTGTGGTGCAATGGATGGGCAGCAACCCCTGGCCGGGATTGATATGGCACACCTATGATTATTACCTCTATCCTGCCGGTACCTATTTCGGGATGAAGAAATCGATGGAGCCCTTGCATATTATGTATTCGTACTCCAATAATGAAGTGGATATCATCAATTCGTACCTCCAAAAATTTAGCGGGTTGAAGGCTGAGGCCACTATTTATAATTTGGATGGCACCCAGAAATACACCAATTCGACTGCTATTGATGTTGACCCTGATGGTACGGCAAAATGCTTTGTACTGCCTAAGTCTGATAGTTTATCGGATGCTTATTTCCTCCGCCTGCAGTTGACTGATAATAAAGGGAATGTCAGGAGTATTAACTGGTACTGGCTATCCAAAAAAGGCGATGTGCTGAACTGGAAAAAATCCAAATGGTATATGACGCCAGAAACATCATATACCGATTTTTCGGCACTTCAAAAGTTAGCGAAAACGCCATTACAAGTATCCAACTATGCTGGCAAGGGAACCGACAGCACTTATCACGGTGTTACTATCACTAATACAGGTAAAACGGTAGCCTACCAGGTGCACCTGCGTGCGCTGAAAGGCAAAGACGGCGATGATGTGTTGCCGGTAATTTTTAGCGATAATTATTTTGAACTGGCACCGGGCGAAAGTAGGATAATCAAGTGTATCTATGCCAATAAGGATGCTGAAGGCAAACTACCCTATTTCTTGACGACGGCCTGGAATTTGGATGTAAATGCCAGTAAAGCGGGTAATGACGCGGGGTTTGAATAATAAATTCAAAGAACGGATTGGGTTGTTTTCACAAATAACCAGGACGGAATAAGGATGATTTTATTGCAAGTAAGGATATATACAAATATACCGGGGCTTTGTGGTGACAGTGTTTTGTCAGTAGGTATTATTTATTTTGTCTTGTAAATAATCGCAGTTCCATCAATATGGTTTTCTTGTATAAACGTCCTTAGATTTTTGTCGTAACTAATTTCGACAGTGTCTTCGGATAGCCATTTAAAGTCAATGGCACCAGGATAGAGGTTTGCCTTACCGTGATCACCGTCAACTGTAAACGTATTGCCCACAGCTGTACTATCAAATTCAGTTTTGTAATCTGTAATACTAACCTGATAAGAATTAGCAACTGTTGCGCCAGCTTCTCTTAAAAATAACACCGCTTTTTTGCTGTGCTTATTATTTGCGCTTTCTTTTATGAATTCGTCCGAACCATCACCTAAAAAAAGGCATGAATTTAAAACAAGTATTGGAGTAAGCACAGCGAAAAAAACAAGGAATTTCTTCATGACAGGGTTGGAAGTAGTATAAAGTTTTTGCTTTTTAAAGCTACGAATTTCTTCCAAAAAGTACCTGGCAAGTATTTTCTAATTGATCAACTGCTCAAAAAAAGCGCCGATATTGTTTACCCTGTCTACAAATTGGATCTCGAGGATCCAATGCCTGTCATTACCGTCTTTATCCTTTTGCAGTATATCGCTATGATTATCAGGATGCACGTCTAAACCCAGGTCATCCGGTGCTAGCTGCTCATGCGGAAAATGCCCTACAATGTGCCCGCCGATTTCTCCGCCAAACTCCCAGCCGTATTTTCCGGCAAGCTCATTCAGATAGGTGAAATATGAGGCGCCTGTAAGACTGCTTTGTTTATCGTACCAAGCCTTTGCTTCGTGCCAGGCGGCTTCCACGTCATTCTTCAGCTTTAGCTTTAAGGGATCGTTACCTAAAACATAGGTTCGTCCAAGATCGGCCTCCCAGCCTTCGAAAATAGGCCCGAAGTCTAAAAACAGGATGTCGTTTTTCTGAATAACCAGGTCGGGCGGGTTTGCGCTGTAAGAATTGATCGTATTGGGGCCGGTACGAACGATCTTTTTATGCCAGAATTTCTCTGTCCCGAAATGCTTCTTAGCAAGTTCAACCACCTCATCCGCCAACTCCTTTTCGGATTTGCCGGGTACAATTAGCCCCAAACCTTCTACTGTATTGAATAATTGCTTTGCCTTTTGCTCGGCCTCGGCAAGTTTTTGTTTTGCGTTGTTCATAATTCAGATGTCAGGGCTAATAAACCATGTCTTTGCCATTTTGCAGATCCCTTATATTTCGTTCGATCTCGGCCTTGTTGCCGCCCTTGGCGAATGGCAGCGCCTTTTGTGCGTATTCTAGCGCCTTTTTGTAATCGCCCATTGCCGAATAGGCACTCGCCATCCCGATGTTGGTAAATAGGGTATTCGGATATTTAGCATAAACCATTTTCATTACTTCGTAACCTTCCTTCGTCTGCTTTGCGAGGAGCAGGTTATATCCATAAGTGTAACCCTGTATTTGATCCATAAAAGGCATCGCGTTTTTCATGGCTTCCGCAGCTTCAGCTTTGCGGCCTAGGCTATCCAATATGGCGGCTTTTGTTTGCCAGACATCAAAATTCCGGTTTCCGCCAAAGGTTGCACTTAACGCACTGTCGGCCCACAAAAGTCCTTCTTCCAGGTTGGTTTTATTAGTCGCACAATAGGAAGCTGCCTGGTACCATGCCATCCAGTTTCCCGGCAGGGCCTTATCGCTGCGCAATTCTTTACGGAAGGAAGCGATCTGCGTTTTTACCACGTCGACATCAATCCGGAAGGGGATCATTAGTTTTTCCCATTGTAATTGAACGGTAGCACTTGAGGGTGTTTGATCGGCAAATTCATATTTCAGCCACTCCACGCTTTGCCCGGTTTTTACCGGTTTTACATTTACGCGCAGTTCATCTTCTGCAGGATCATAAAAGAAATGCCCCCATGATGTTGAGTTTTTGGAGAAGATGAGGATGCATTGATCAGGGCCGTAGGCTACAAAAAAGCCATACCTGCCCGCCGGCAGGTCATGGCCCTCAACCTTAACATCCGTGGTAAACTCAATCGTAGTATTTTCATTTGCGCCGGCACGCCATGGAGCTGGTTTTTTAGCGCCGTACCCCAACTCAGTAAAGCCAACAGGTATAAGTTCGCCCCAAATATGATCCTCTCGTTTCTTAACACCAGGGCGACTGTAATGGATGGTAACATTTGTAAGACCTATCTGCTCACTCACAGATGCTGTTTTATTACCCCCGCGAGGGAGCGTTGTCAATTGTGCTTTAACAATTCCGGCGAAAGCCAATTGGGCAGCAAGTAATAGTAAACAGGATTTAAGTAATTTTTTCATTGTATGCTTTGTTTGATAATTTCTGTTGTTACTACGGTTGCAAATTCACCATTCAAGCTTGCCAACGCGGTTTCATGAATAAGTTCGGCAGGATAATATTGACCGTCTAAGCCTTTTTTATTAAAAGTGGCAGTCGCATCGGCAACCAGGTAGGTTTCATAACCTAAATTGCCGGCCATACGGGTAGTTGTCGAAATGCAATGGTCGGTAGTTAAGCCGACGATCACGAGCGTAGAAATCATGGCATTATCAAGCAGCGCCTGCAGGTCGGTCCCGATGAAAGCACTGTTCACGCTCTTTTTGATGATGGGCTCGCCGTTCGCCGGGGCGACAAGTTCATTAAACTGGTTGCCTGCATAAAATTCGCCAAGCGGGGAACCCGGCGTCGTAGAACAATGTTGTATATGAAAAATCGGCAGGCCATTATCTCGCCATATCTTTAGCAGTTCGCTTGCCCGTAGCTCTGCGTCAGGATTATTTCGCTGCCCGCCCCAATAGGCTATATTTTGAAATCCCTTTTGTATGTCGACAAGGATCAATGCTGGCCTGTCCGATTTCGTCATATCTTTAATTAATGTGTTATCACAAAAAAACGGTGTTTAACTGATAAAATAAAATACCTAATTTTGATTGATTGATAAATAATTTTGATGAATGGATATTCAACAGATCAAAAATTTCCTCATTTTATGCGACACGCTCAATTACCGGAAGGCTGCCGGGCAGATCAATATTGTACAGCCGGCTTTGAGCAGGCAGATACAGTTATTGGAAGGCGAGATAGGCGCCCTATTGTTTAACCGCAGCAAGCGGACGGTTACTTTAACCGAGGCAGGTGTATTTTTTCGAAAAGAGGCCGACCGGATTTTACAGGACCTGGACAAAACAATTACCCGCACCGCACAAATACATCATGGTGAAGCAGGCGAAGTAAGAATAACCCACGCAAGTTCGGCCATGAATACAGTTGTCCCGTCCTTTTTGGTTAAGGTAAAAAACAAGTGGCCAAACCTAAAGACCATCGCACAGGAAACCTCAAATTTTGAACAAATTGAAATGCTGCTGACCCGCAAGGCGGATATTGGTGTTGCTCCCAACATTATGTTGCCTCCTGAGATGAACTCTAAGACACTATACCGGGAAAATTATGTGCTGATATTACCTAGTGGCCATCCTTTAGCGAAAGCTAAAACCGTTGATCTGGCTGTCTTAAAGAATGAGACCTTTATTTTACCCCAAGTTTCCACGGGTGTTGGCTATGTGGAGGCGATATTGCAGATATGCCAGGGATTTGGCTTTAAGCCGAATGTGGCGCACGAGTCGGCGCATGCCATGGGTGTGCTGCGATTGGTAGAGGCGGGTCTTGGTATTTCCATTGAGCCGGTATCATCTGTACGCGGAGCGGATATGAATATTAGGCTAATAGAATTAAAAAACATTCCCCAAAAGGCGGCCATGGTACTTTTTTGGTTGCGAGAGCGCGAGGAGGAATTGAGCAGGTTTATTGAGATGTTTTGAGGGTCGCTTAACTCAGTTCCTTCATCAATTTATCAAATGCTTCTTTAAGCTCAGCTAATTCAGTTTCCACTTTGGTAAGACGTGCTTCCAGTTCACTCGATGATTTTGGTGAAGATTCAGTTGGAAGGCTTTCGTCAGACCAATCGGTACCGCCAAGCAAGTGTACATAACGCACTTCCTTTTGGCCGGGCCTGCGGGGCAACTGCTTTACGTAAGGCATATCGCCAGACGACAACTTGTCCAATACTTCCTGAACATCCTCTATCGATTCAAATTCATACAAACGGCCCGAATTGGTATTTAATTCGCCGGGCGTTTGTGGTCCGCGTAAAATCAGCAGGCAAATGATGGCTACTTCAGAAGGGATAACCGGGAAAACAATGGCAAAATTATGCTTGTACTTCACCACCCTGTCGGTACCTCCGGTAGCGGTTGAGATCAAGCCGCGGCGTTTTAGGGTATTGAGGGCATTTACTACCGTTTCATCGTCATAACTCACAACCGGTTTGCGCGAAGTTTTTTGGTTGCAGGCTGCCACCAGGCTGTTCACCGTCATGGGGTAATAATCGGGCGTGGTGCGGCTTTTTTCCATCATCGAGCCTAAAACGCGCAGTTCGGCATCATCCAGTTGCGGCAATGTATGTGTTGAATCCATGCGCTAAAGATAGAAAACGAAGTCGGATGTCAGAAGCAGGATGTCAGAGATTTCCATTCATAGTCGGGCGACTACGACCACTACGGACAAGGCGAAACAAAAAAGCACCGCCCCAACCAGGCGATGCTTTTCAACTTATAAAAAACGTATCCGAAAATTAGTCTACAAAAATGTAGGATTTGTTCTGGCCGTCTTCGTAAACGTGCATTTGTTTTATAACTACGCCCTTGCCTGTTTTAACTTCAACGGTGTAGTCGCCATCTTCAAGGCTGGTTACAATATAGCCTTTAACGGCTGCGCCGCCTTTTGACAAAACGTCTTTAAATATAACGTCGTTGTTTGCATTGTAAAACATTACGATTGATTTGCCGGCTTCAACACTTACGCCAAAACCCTTGTCGTCTTTTAGTGAAGTGAAGCTTACTTTTTCAGCTGCCTTTGGAGCTTTTGATTTTGCAGGAACTGCTGCGAAAACACTGGTACCTAATCCTAATATCAGTGCTGCTAATGCGATTGTCTTTTTCATGTTTTTTTAATTTTCAATTTGTAAAACCTAAATATGATTTGTTGTTTCAATGACCAAATAAACGGTGACTCTTTCAATTAAAAATATATAATAGACCACCGGTCGAAAGGTATAGACCAACGGTGGTTTTTAGCAGATATGGCGATATAAGTACTTAATAATGTGTGTGATAAGACGTTGGTAGTGTAAATAGGACTGCTTGTAGAGGTATTTGGGGGCTTCGTCGGTTAAAGCTGGTAAACAGGCCATAAAAAAGCACCGCTTCAGGAAAAAACGGTGCTTTTTAAAAAACAATAGAATGTTATTTATTTAACAAAGATAACTTTACCCTGGGGCTTGTTGTAGACATAAAAGTTGGTCTTAATGTCATGCCCCTTAGTAACTACCTCCAGGGTATAGTTTCCAGCATCAAGCTTCGATAAATTGTATTTCTTTTCGGCCGTGCTGCCTTTGGTCAGCAAATCTTTGTATTCGATGGTTTCATCCTGGTTTGAGATGATCACCACTGTGTTCCCCGGCTTTTGTTTATCAACCATTACGGCGAAACCGGGTTCATGACGAAGGGGGATGATGCTCACCCCGGCGCGTGCGCTCAGATCCATATCATGGCGTTTTGGTTTGGGAGCATCTGTAAAACTGACGCATAGCCCCATTAAAAGGCCCATAGCGCTAAAAATAATCGACTTTTTCATAAGCTTTAAAGTTTGTAGACATTAAATCAGAATTAGTCTTTATCTCGCCATAGGTTCACCTTTTTATGCACAACAAAAGAATAATGAGATTGTTTGGGGGAGTAAAATTTAAATTACTCATACTTAGGCCGATAAGTCAAATACTGGGCCTGGCCGGTGTATTTCAAATATTCCTGTAAAATTCCGGTTAAATCGGTTAATTTGTATTACAATATGGCTCTCTTCATAGCATCCTTAAATTCGGGCAGTAACGGCAACTGTTACTATATCGGCAACGAGCACGAGGCCGTGTTGGTTGACGCGGGAATTTCCTGCCGAGAGACAGAAAAGCGCATGAAAAGGCTTGGCCTTTCGATGCAGAAAGTAAGGGCGGTTTTTATATCACACGAACATAGCGACCATATTAACGGCGTTGCTGTTTTATCAAAAAAATATAACCTGCCGGTTTATATTACCCCGGCTACGTTGCAAGGCAGCAGGCTCAGTTTACAGCATGATTTAGTGAAGTCCTTTAAAGCTTATGAGCCGGTTGTTATCGGTAACATATCAGTATCGGCTTTCCCGAAATTCCATGACGCCGCCCACGCGCACAGTTTTAATATTACGGACGGAGATGTAACTGTGGGCGTATTTACCGATATCGGTATAGCCTGCAAGCACCTTATCGAGCATTTCGCCAAATGCCATGCTGCTTTTTTAGAGACGAATTATGATGAAGAAATGCTGGAAAAGGGCCGTTATCCTTTTCATTTGAAACGCCGCATTCGCGGAGGGCTGGGTCACTTAAGCAACGCACAAGCGCTGGAAGTTTTTATTACACACCGGCCTGATTTTATGAGTCATTTACTCCTATCCCACCTGTCGCAGGATAATAACCGGCCCGAGCTGGTTCATGAACTATTCAAAAAGCACGCGAACAGGACCGAGATCATTGTGGCCTCCCGCTATGCGGAAACGGCGGTTTATCACATCAATGGCTCATTGGTTAATGCTCAAAAATCTGTCGACGCCCCGCCGGTGCAAATGCAGTTTAGTTTGTTTTGAAATAAAACACCGTTAATTCCCATTTAATACTCCCCATTTATTTTTACCTTCATACTGCCTTACATATACCATCTTTATGAAAATACATTGGAAGAAGATTCTGTTTAGGACGCTGAAGATCACAGGAATTACTATCGCGAGCCTGTTGTTGCTGATGTTCCTTTTACCCGTGTTGTTCCCGAAGACCATCACTCAAAAGATAAAGCAAGTGATGAACAGCAATATTAACGGCCAGGTTAATTTCTCGGGTACCAGTCTTTCTTTCTTTAAACGTTTCCCTGAACTGACGCTTACACTTGAGGATTTTTCGCTTAAAGGCAGTGCACCGTTCCAGGCCGATACCCTGGCGGCGGCGAAGGAAATATCATTTGCAGTTGATTTGACTTCATTACTGCGGTCAAAGATGAATATCAGTAAAATATACCTGAGCCACGCTTTTATCAATATCGAGGTTGACAGCCTTGGACATAATAATTACAATGTTTACAAGTCGAAGCCACAAAACCCGCAAGCAAAAGCCGATACGGCCGCTACCTCCCTTGGAATACAACTGATACAGATTGATAACAGTCATTTAGTGTATGACGATCAATCCATACCTATGCTGATAGACGCGCGTGATTTTAACTATACAGGCAGCGGCGACCTAAGCAAAGATGTGTTCGACCTGCAATCACACCTGGAGGTCGGGTCAACGGATTTCATTTATAGCAAGCAATCCTATGTGGTCAACAAGCACATAAATGCCGATTTGGTAACCAGCATCAATACCAAATCGCTGGCTTTTTCTTTCCAGAAAAACAACCTGATGATAAACAAATTGCCAGTGCAGTTTATCGGGAAGTTCGGGTTTTTGAAGGATGGCTATGATATGGACTTCGAATTTACGTCCCACCAAAGCGATTTGAGCGATATTTTTACCGCTTTGCCGCCCGAATATTCGAAATGGGTGGAGAAAACCGAGGTGAATGGCACGGGTGTGATACACGTTGGTTTAAGGGGGCAATTTATCGCCTCGAAAAACAAGATGCCCGATTTTACTTTCAGTATGCAGGCACGCAACGGCTATATTTCCAACAATAAAACGCCTTCACCGGTGCATGACCTTTATTTGGATATGAATGCCAAAGTGCCCGGCCTAAACCCGGATAGTTTAGTATTCAGTATCGATTCGCTGCATTTTGAAATTGACCAGGATCATTTTGATTCAAAATTCAGCGTAAAGGGTGTCAAGTCGCCACTAATTTTTGCACGGGTGAATACCGAAATTGACCTGGCTAAATGGAACCGTGCATTTGGTGTGAAAGCCGTTGATTTGAAAGGGCGCTATTCGCTTCATTTACTGGCGGAGGGCCGATACAGTACGGGCCTGCAGAAACGCGGCCTGCGGCATGTGGATACGGTAATAACCAGCATACCCAAATTTAGCCTTAAATCGTCCTTCCGGGATGGTTATATCAAGTATGCCAGTGTGCCTGAAGCAGTCAAAAATATCACTTTTGACCTGGACGCATCCTGCGCGGATAATAATGTCAAGAACTTCACGATGGAGCTGGCCAATCTGAACATTACCTCGCTGGATAACTTTCTGAAAGGCTATTTTAAACTGAGCAACAAGTCGGGCCTGATGATGGATGCGGCCTTGCAGTCGAATTTTCATTTGGACGACATCAAAAAGATATACCCGGTTAAGGGTATGGACCTGCGCGGCGACCTGACTATGGATGTAACTACCAAGGGCCGATACATTCCGAAAAGCAAAATATACCCGGTGATGAAGGCGGCCATTAACCTTAAGAACGGTTATATCCAAACTAAATACTACCCTGCGCCTATTGAAGATTTGCAGGTAAGCGCCAATATCACAGACAATACCGGGTCGCTAAAGGGCTTACACGTAAATATCAAACCCGTATCCTTAAAATTTGAGGGACAGCCATTCATCGTAAAAGCTGATCTGAAGAACTTTGCCGACCTGCAATACAATATACACTCGCAGGGTACGCTGGATATCGGCAAAATATACCAGGTATTCGCACTCAAAGGCTACGGGGTAAGCGGATTGATTACAACTAATTTCACTCTAAAAGGCAAACAAAGCGATGCTACTTCGGGTCATTACGACCGCCTGTTCAACAGCGGCACCATGAATGTAAAAGACCTGGCCTTGACTTCGGACCTTTTTCCAAAACCATTTGTAATTACAACCGGCAAGTTCAGCTTTAACCAGGATAAGATGAATTTTGATGCCTTTACGGCGAATTACGGCAAATCGGTAATTGTGATGAATGGCGCATTGTCCAATGTGATCGATTATGCAATGAAACCCAAGTCGCAGCTGAATGGTACTTTTAATTTGACAAGCGGCTTAATTGTAGCGGATGATTTTATGGCTTTCGCCGATGGGCCGCCGCCTGCGGCCACCACAGCTAATCAACACGCGAAACCAGCTGCAGCAGCAACAGGGGTGGTATTGGTGCCGTCAAACCTAAATCTCAACTTTACAGCCGATGTGAAAAAGGTAGTTTACCAAGGACTAAATATTGACAGTGTTAAAGGACAAATGACTATTGCCAATGGGCAGATACAATTGAAAGGGGCCGGTTTTACCCTTATTGGCGCGCCGGTTGTAATGGATGCCACATATGGCAGTGTGAACCCGCAAAAAGCATTCTTTGATTACCACATCAACGCGCAGGATTTCGATATCAAAAAGGCTTATAACCAGATCAAATTATTCCGCGATATGGCAACATCCGCCAAAAGCGCCGAAGGTATCGTTTCATTAGATTATCAATTGAGCGGCAAACTCAATAGCAATATGAGGCCGGTATACTCTTCGCTTAAAGGCGGCGGCACGCTCTCTGTAAAGAAAGTGAAAATCAAGGGCTTTAAACTGTTTGGCTCGGTCGCTAAAGAAACAGGCAAAGACAGCCTTGCCAAACCTGGTGATGTATCCAAAGTGGATATCAAAACCACCATAGCCAATAATATTATCACCATCCAGCGGACCAAAATGCGCATAGCAGGTTTCAGGCCGAGGTTTGAAGGGCAGGTAAGCTTTAATGGCGACCTGAACTTGCATTTCAGGCTGGGACTGCCGCCTTTAGGCATATTTGGTATACCGATGACCATTACAGGCACCCAAACCAATCCCAAAATACACATGGGCAATGGCAAAAAAGAGGACGAGCTGAAAGAAGATACCAGCGATGACCAGTAAAAAGCGGTATTAACAACCCGTTGTAACAGGTTGGTTTATACTGGATTTAATATATCTTTAGATATTTAATCCAAGCCCGGTCACCAATTATGAAACGATACCTGTTTCTTTTAGCAATTACCATCCTGTTTACTTTACCAGATGCATTCCCGCAAAACGGCAAGGCCGTCGAAACTGCGCAGGATAAAACTGTAGCCATAGTCCCAGCCATGTTTGATAAAACGAATGACGAGGTGGTTTTAAGCACTGCGGACGGATGGCGTTTCAAACAGGGAAACGATACCGCATGGGCCAAAAAAGATATGAATACCAACGGGTGGAAAAAATTAAAACCTGCGGACCTAACTGCAAATTATGCAGATAAGAACGGCAAAGCGGAAGGCTGGTTTAGGATAAAAATAAAGCCCGATGGGGCGCTGGATAAGCAGCAGCTTGGATTGAGGTGGGTATCGTCCGCCGCTGCCGACATCTATATTGACGGGGTACGTTTTGCATCTTTCGGAAATACGGGTGAAAACGGCAAGCCTTATGCGGAAAACAGGGTGTTTGCAAATTATTTCCCCCTGGGTGTTAACTTTAAAAATGGCGGCGAATATACAATAGCCGTTCATTTTGTAGATTATTTGAGTCCGTCGCCACCGCGGCAGCTAAAATCACAGGGTGATCCCATGCTTAGTTTAACAGGCCAGGCATCCACAACGCTGCTGACGAGTCAGAGGTCGAAAATGTTTCTTTATGTCACCATTTGGGTATCAGTCTGCACGATTTTAAGCCTTCTGTTCTGGTTATTATCCATTAATAACCCTGCTGAAAAACAGCTTCGCCTGATCGCCATTTGTTCAACTTTTTTTGCTTTGCTGACGTATTTCTCTATGCGCATCCGGTTAACCGACCTCTCATATGCTGACTACGGACTCAATACTTACGGCCTTTTTTTAATGGCCGAATTCATATTGATAACCATGCCTGTAATCCTGGCTAATATTTTTAAAAGGAAATTGTCCCGGAAGGTTAAAGCGCTGGGATTTGTAATAGCCTTATACAGTATGATCGTTTTTTTTCTCCCTTTATTATTTGGATTGATTGCTGTGGCTGCAGCGAACCTCTTTTTGGTTATCGTTTGCATTTATTACATCGTGACGTCCTGGAGAAAGCTGCGCGGCGCACAATGGTGTATTGTGGCGGGCCTGTTATCTTCTGCCTTATTTTTCGCATCAATACAGATTTGGGGTATCGTAAACAATACAGACCTTTTTTCTGATGTCATCTATTATTTAAGAACGGGCTTTCTGCTCTCTTTTCCAATATCATTGCTGGTGTATGTTGCCATGCGTTTCAAGGAAATTATAAATGAAGTGCGGCAAAATGCCGAACAGGTGGTTCAGTTATCCGAAGAGAAAAAGCAAGAGGCATTAAATCGCCAAAAAATACTTGAAGAAGAAGTAAACAGGCAAACGGCCGAGATACGAACCACGCTTGATAACCTGAAAGCTACACAAACCCAATTGATCCAGTCCGAAAAGATGGCTTCGCTTGGTGAGCTTACCGCGGGGATCGCCCACGAGATACAGAACCCCTTAAACTTCGTTAATAACTTCTCTGAAATTAATACAGAGCTGGTAGGCGAAATGAAACAAGAAATAGAAAAGGGTGATTTGGAAGAAATTAAAGCTATTGCGTTAGATATTGAAGAGAATTCGAAGAAGATCAATATGCATGGCAAACGCGCCGATGCCATTGTGAAAGGCATGCTGCAACACAGCAAGACAGGCAGCGCGGTTAAAGAGCCGACAAACATTAATGCGCTTGCCGATGAGTATTTTCGATTGTCTTACCATGGGCTGCGCTCGAAAGACAAAAGCTTTAATGCTGAGCTGGTCACCCGTTTTGATGAAAAACTTCCAAAAATAAATGTAATACCGCAGGACATTGGACGCGTTTTGCTTAACCTGTTTAACAACGCCTTTTATGCGGTCAATCAAAAGCAAAAAACTGCGGGTGTTGATTATAAGGCTGAAGTATCTGTAACTACCTCCACAGAAAACAGTCAAATCGTAGTCAGGGTAAAAGATAACGGCACCGGGATCCCCGATGCCATAAAAGAAAAGATCATGCAACCATTTTTCACCACCAAACCTACCGGCGAGGGTACGGGCTTGGGGCTATCATTAACTTATGATATGGTGGTGAAAGGGCATGGCGGCAGTCTTACTGTTGAAAGTATTGAAGGTGAGGGGTCGGAGCTTATGATTACACTACCATCTAACTGATCATGGTAAAAAAAATATTACTTGTTATTTGGCTTTTTCTACCTGTCGTTGCTTTTGGGTCTCCGAGGGCTGACACCTTAATTCATTTGGATGACGTTGGATCCCTGGGAACCGGACTGGACGACGGCTGGAAATTTCATCCCGGCGATAACATGCAATGGGCCGCACCCGCTTTCGACGACAGTAAATGGCAACCCATTGAACCCTCAACACCAATCAAATTTCTGCCCCAGGTTCGGGAAGCACAGATCGGCTGGTTCAGGCTAAAGCTGCTGGTCGGCAAAAACCTGCGCGGAAAAACATTTGCTATCACCATATACCAGATAGGGGCCTCCGAGTTTTACCTGGATGGGAAGCTGATCATACAATATGGCAAAGTAAATAGCAATTACAAGGACGAACAAACGTATAATCCCAACGGCGAACCTTGCACTATTCAATTGAACGACCAGGCAGAACATGTGCTGGCCGTCCGCTATTCCTATTGCAAACAAAATATGTACCTCAACAATGGCAGTGGTGCCTTTTCTATGGCAATAGCAGCACCCGCCACAGCATGGTGGTGGTTTAGGATTAATACCAACTATTTTGTACACCGCGCTTTCGCACTCGGGATATTTGTAATACTGGGCATACTGCACCTGTCTATTTACCTGGGTTACCGCAAACGCAAAGTAAATCTTTACCTGGCTCTTCTGTCTCTTGTACAATCGTATTGTTTTATGAATGCTTTTTGGGGAAATATTCATAATACAACCTTCTTATCATATGGCCAGGCAGGTTTTTATGTGCTGGCACCATTTGCTTTTATATTCCAGCTTACGATGGTTTATGAGCTTTTTAGCTGGCCAAAAAAGTTATTATACAAGCTTCTTGTGGCGCTCAATATATTGATTATCCCTTTTGAGTTTTTGGGCCAGCTCGGGCCATCGGAGGTATTGCTGGGCTGCTCGGGCATTTTGATCTATCTCGAGATCGCCCGGATCACCATCATTGCTTTCAGGCGAAAGCTGCCGGGCTCTCTACTGTTTTTCTGCGGGTATATGATATCGCTGGTTTTCTTTTTCGCGTTTAACTACGTTACCGTTTTTAATATCGACATAACCTATGACGTTGTAGTAATTTTTGTCGACATAGCCTTTTTAACGCCGGCGGTTACCCTTTCTATCCTTCTGGCACGCGAGTTTGCCCAAAATAATATTTCATTGCAGCAAAAGCTTGAGGAGGTGCAAAACCTTTCTGAAAAAAGCCTCGCACAGGAAGCGGAAAAACAAGCATTACTTGCTAGTCAGAATGAAATGCTGGAGCAGCAGGTTACAGCCCGAACCCATGAATTAAATACATCACTCGACAACTTGAGATCGACCCAGAACCAGCTTATCCAATCGGAGAAAATGGCCTCGCTGGGTGAGCTTACAGCCGGCATTGCTCATGAGATACAAAACCCGCTCAACTTCGTCAATAATTTCTCGGACGTAAACCGCGAAATGATAGATGAATTGAAGGAAGAACTGAAGAGTGGAAACCTGGACGAGGCCTTAGCCATAGCTGACGATATAAAGCAAAACGAAGATAAAATAAATCAGCATGGCAAACGTGCCGACGGTATCGTAAAGGGTATGCTGCAGCACTCCCGCACCAGCACGGGCGAGAAACAGCCAACGAATATGAACGTCCTGGCCGACGAGTTTTTTAAACTTTCATACCATGGGCTTCGGGCTAAAGATAAATCGTTCAACGCAGAATTGACCACTAATTTTTGAAAAGACCCGTCACCCTAAAATAATTCAGCACCGTTGCACCCTGTTCGAAACAAGTTTGGGCCAGATTTACAGCCAGCCGCGCATCGTCAAACTGGCCATCGTGGTAAACCACACCCCCATATAACCCCTTCGGCTTTAAGCCCGGTAAACAGTTAAGCGTCTCTTTTTTGGAAAGATGCTTTGTTTTGCCGAAACTTAGCTTGCGCGATAAAAGGTCGTAAATAGCCAACCCGACACCATAAAATATCCGTTCCCACCAGCTATAATTTGGAATAATAAAAGACATGTTTTTTACCAGGTGTGGTGCGTTTTTTAATAAAAGGCCACGTTCGTACAAAGCTTCCCGCACGAGGCCGATATTTCCCTGCGCCAGGTAACGCACGCCGCCATGCACCAGCTTGGTGCTCCGGCTTGATGTTCCTTTGGCAAAGTCAGCCTGTTCAAGTAATAAGGTTTGATATCCCCGCGAGGCGGCATCCAGCGCAGCACCTAATCCTGTTGCCCCACCGCCGACGATGATAATGTCCCATACTTTGTCCGGGTCATTTAACGATTTTAATAACTCGTTCCTGCCAATCATGGTACCACCGCATGCTGTTTACGAAGGCAATTTAATCATAAACTCCGACCCCTCACCCTCCATACTTTCAACAGTAATACTTCCCCCGTGCCCCTTCACCACCATATCATAAGTTAAGGATAGGCCCAGTCCTGTACCCTCGCCCGTAGGTTTGGTGGTGAAAAATGGTTGCATGATCTTCTCTTTTATCGCATCGGGGATGCCGGTGCCGTTGTCTTTTACTTTGATGATTACCCTTCCTTTTTCTGATGAGG
>Ga0207116_10022_pt1 | contig 29187 bp, 19 predicted proteins | sample Alteio_BWMinHeat_44_FD_153550 | JGI IMG/M metagenome (GOLD analysis project Ga0207116, IMG submission 153550) | Enriched cells from forest soil in Barre Woods Harvard Forest LTER site, Petersham, Massachusetts, United States -... | ecosystem: Environmental > Terrestrial > Soil > Temperate forest >... | reverse complement strand
TGGGGAGGGGATTACAGTTGGCAAGTGGAGATGGACTATTGGGGACTGATGCAGCTGCTGGTCCAAAAACAACAGGATTATGACGTGGTAGACGATTTGTATCTGGGACGGGCCAAGCTGAAGCAGGGCGCTGCGCAGTTGGGAGAGGAGAGCTACCACGTGCTGGTGCTTCCCCCGATGCGAGTGATCTCGCGCGGTTCGCTGGAGAAGATCCGTGAGTTTTATGAGCAGGGCGGCTATGTGATCGCCTATGGCAGCCTGCCATCGGGTTCGACGGAAAAGGGCAGGGATGACGCAGAGGTAATCCAAACGGTGAAGGCGATGTTCGGGATCGATCCGAGTCAGTCGGAGCAGGCGATGCAGGAGACGGAGAACCAGCATGGGCAGAGTGGGCGTGCGGTGTTCATTCCGCACGGGCTGGAGAAAGTGACGGAAGTGATTGCGCGGCTGAGGCCGCAGGATTTCCAGGTGGTAGGGGGATCAGGGGAGCGGCTGTTTTATCTGCACCGGGTGAAGGAGGGGCGGGATTTGTATTGGGTGGCGAACGATTCTGGGGAGGCGCGGGAGTTGGAGGTGTCGCTGGCGGCGCAAGGGAAGCCGGAGTTGTGGGATCCGACGGACGGGAATAGGAAGAAAGCGGTGTACTGGAAGCAGGATGGACGAACGATCGTGCCCTTGAAACTGAATGCCTGGGACGGAGTGTACGTGGTATTGGGAGTGGAGGACAGAGCCCCGCAAACCATCATGACGGGAACGAACCTGGAAGATCTGCAGCTGGAAGAGAAGACGGATGGAGTTGAGGCGAAGGGATGGTTGCCGGCATCGGAGAAGCAAGGGTGGGTGGAGGGGAGCTGGAAAGGGAAAGGATTTCGGGCAGTGAAGGAAAACCCGCGGCCGGCGAAACGGCAAGTGCTGTCGGCGGAAGGCTGGGAGTTTCAGGTTGCAGGAGGGGGTGTGCAAGCGCAGTATGCGCAGACGATGGTGGTGGGAGAGGGGGAGGGCCGGGAGATGGGTTTTGCGGAGGTGGGATACAACGACCGGGCGTGGGATACGGCTTGGCTATCGCGAGAGGGGAGGACGATACGGGAATGGAACCTGATCGGTCCGTTTCCGAACGTGGATCATCAGGGTTTCAACGAGGCCTATCCGCCGGAGAAGGAGATCAACCTGGGAGCCAGGTACGCGGGTACAGACGGACAGCAGGTAGCGTGGCGAAAGTATCGATCCGATACGCCGGAGACGAATGTGCAGAAAGCCCTGGCCCTAACGAATGCGAAAGCCGTGGTCTATGCACTGACGTATGTGTGGGCACCGCAGGCACGGCAGGTGCAAGCCCTGTTGGCGGGCGAGAATCTGAAGCTGTTTGTGAACGGAAAAGAAGCGTTCAAGCTCCACTCGATGCCATGGTATTACGAGCTACGGGACGGTTTTGCCTCTAAGCCCACGATCAAGCTGCAGGCAGGATGGAATCAGCTGCTGGCAAAAATTGAACATGATCCGGGCCGTTTCGGGCGAATTGTTTTCTCCTTGCGCCTGAGCGCGACGGCGGAGATGCCGGTGTCAGGACTGTTGTTCTCCAGCCAGCCAGAGTCACCGGAGCGGCTGCGCGCAGAGAGGGCTGAAATCTCAAAACTCCAGGAACGCTGGTATCGCCTGCAGGTGCCGCCCGGTACGCGTGCGCTGCTGCTGCCTAGCCTAGCAAAATTTCGAGCGGTCTATCTGAATGGGAAACCAATCGCGACGACAGACGCACGAGTAGAGTTCAGCAACTTGGAGTGGAGTCATCCTAATGTGATTGCTCTGGTGACCGCATCGGGCGGTGAGCTCGAGGATTCCCTGCAGTTTGAAGCCGGGAAGAGTGAGTACCGGTTAGGAAGCTGGACATGGACAGGGCTCACGTCATTCTCCGGGGAAGCGACCTATGAGAAGAGGTTTCAACTAGATCCGAGTTTGGTGGGCAAACACATCGAGCTGGATTTGGGGCGAGTGGGAGTGACGGCTGAGGTTTGGGTAAATGAAAAACGAGTGGGCGAGCGAGTGTGGAAACCATACCGACTGGACATTACTCAATGCCTGCATCCGGGAGAAAACAGTTTGAAGGTACTGGTAACCAACAGCGATGCAAACCGCCGCGCGGAGGCAGACCCAATGAGGTATATGGAGAGAAAGCTGCTACCGGGAGGAGGAGCGGTGGTTTACATGGATTTGCTCTCTGTAAATGGTTTGCTGGGTCCAGTTGAACTGGTGCCCTACGAAAAGATGGAAGTACACATTCCGCAGTGATTAGAAGACTTGAATGGGATGACATACAGCGCATCCGGTTTGGTCTTTCTGTAGCTACTTGATAGACCATCGGTTAAACACCGAGCCAGAATTCGGCTAGCTCGAGATTATGCATTTGCAAGTTGCTCCGCTCTAGTGCCCCCCATGTCCGTGCATGAACATCTCTCACGCGTTGATCTGTTGGTCGTTGCGGTCTACCTGTTGGGTATTACGGCTTTGGGACTCTACGTTTCACGTCGGGTGGGCGATGCCACCAGTTTTTTTATCGGGGGCCGGCGTTTCGGAAAGTTACTGATGTTGGGGCAGACGCTCAGCAGCGGAACCCATGCAGACCAAGCCACGGGAGTAATGGGTGCCTGTTATGAAATTGGATTGGCTGGAATCTGGTACCAGTGGATGTGGCTTTTCACCACTCCACTGTACTGGGTTACAGCGCCGGTGTTTCGTCGGCTGCGCCTTGTAACGACAGCAGATTTCTTTGCACTCAGGTACGGACGCCCTCTCGCAACTCTCTATGGTCTGTTCGCCTTGTACCTCACCATGATCTCGATCGCAATGATCATAAAGGCATCAGCGACAACAGTGCAGGCGATCAGTGGCTTCTCCGAAGGCACGATCATGTCCGTAGTTTCTGCCGCATTTCTCTCTTTTGCCTTTGCGGGTGGTTTGGTGGCGGCAGCAACAACGGATTTTGTACAGAGTATTTTCATCGCCTTTCTCAGTTTTGCCGCACTACCTTTCGGCTTTCATATTGTGGGAGGGATAAAAGAACTCGGCGCAAGGATACCTTCACAAATGCACAGCTTGGCAAGCCCGCATGAAATGACATGGTTCACGGTGTGCATGTTGATTGTTGTTGGTTCTGTAGGTAGCGTCGCGCAGCCGGGAACGATGACCCAAAGCGCCAGCGCGAATACGGAAATGAACTCTCGCATTGGGAACACGTACGGCAATTTCTTTAAGCGGGTCTGCACTATAGGATGGGCGGTTACAGGGCTATTAGGTGCGGCGCTTTATCCCGGTCTAGGAACCGATCATCGCGAAGAGATCCTCGGAATCATCACAGTGCGCCTTTTACCACAGGGCTTCGCAGGTCTCATGATAGCTGCCATCTTGGCCTCCGTAATGTCGTCGTGTTCGGGTCTCGTTGTCTCCGGGGCTGCGTTGGTTGCCCGGAACCTTTACATTCCTAAAGGAAACCGGGGCGATGACCGGTTTGAGCTCAAGCTTGGACGGATTGGGACCGCGGCCATCGCTCTGGGAGCCCTGGCACTGGCGGTTTTTATGCCTTCAGTAGTAGCCGGCATGATTCGATTTGTCACGGCGACTCCCTTCTTGGGCGTGCCGATTTGGATTGGCATATGCTGGCGGCGGGCAAACCGCTATGGTGCGTGGGTATCCGCTTTGGGCTCAGCTCTTGTCTACTACGGTTGCAGTGCGCTCGGCTGGCATTTCAGCATATGCTCTCTGGTCTCGTTAGTTTTCGGCGTGGCCAGCATCATCGTTGTCAGCTTGATCACCCCCGCAGAACCTTCAGAGTCGCTGGAAAAGATTTTTGTGGCGCTCCATTCCCCCGTCGGCCGCAAAACCGAAAGGGTGGTGGCATGTGCCTGACCTCGTACAAACATCGCATACTGAATTAGACCCTGAAGCCGATGGGGGAGGTTTGCTTTGGGTGGATCTGTTGAGTCTGCCAAAGACTTTCTCATGGCGCCGTTATCGAACCGATTTGATCGGCTTGTTGGTAGCAGTTCTAATTGTCATATTCTTGATGCTTGTTTTGGTGCTTATTTCGCGGCTACTGTAGGAGAGAGGGTGGCCTGAACGTTGTTCTTGCCTTGGAAATGCGCCTCGGAGACGTCTACGAAAGGTTTTGCCGACGATTGCAGGTCATCGAGGGGAGACATTTGACTGCGAGCCGTTTGGCAGTTCAGGGAGTGCCGCGAGCGAAAAACCGGCGGGCTGAGATAACCAGGATCCGCAAACCAAAATTGGATGCATGGAGGAATCACTGCAGTGTAGGAAAATGAAAATCAGGACATTCAAATTAAAGGACCGGCACTTCACCAATTGGCACACAGAAGTGGAGAATCGGTGGAACTACGACGACATCCGACGCGACCCGGCATTCCTGCACGACTGGATTAGCTTTGACTGCTGCCTCTTTGTGCCGGAGCAAAATCGAGTTTACTGCGGGCTGACCTGCTTGGACGGCGACATATTTTGGGCTTTTGACCGTGACTCCCAAACCTTTGTGAACTGTGGATACAAGAGTTTGAACGACGGATTCGACGCTAAGTTTCATCGCTCTTTGGTTCGAGATGACAAAGACGGCTGTCTCTATGCGGCGACAGCTCTCTTGCACGACATCGACCGATATTGGGACGCTGCTGGAGGCGTGATCGTCAAGTACGACCCGGCGAAGGGGAGGCTTGAGAAAATTGCAGTGCCCATGCCTCATCTCTATATCCAGATGATTTGCCTGGACCAGCAAAGTAACTTTATTTATGGGGTGACATTTACACCGGAGCGCATGTTTTCGTATGACCTGAGGACGGGTGCTTCGCGGGATCTGGGACCGATCAGTTCAGGATTCGAATTTACGCAGGGCCAAAACATCGAACTGGACGATGAAGGATGCGTTTGGTCTCCCTGGAGTGTTACCCGGGCATGGCAGAATAGTCCGGGGCCCGACAGTAAGCGCCTGTGCAAGTACGATCCCCGGGCTGACAGGTTTGTTTTTTTCAAAACCGGTCTGCCGAAACCGGGCAACGAATCGGAATATGTGAAGATGGACGGCTTGTTCAACTTCAAGACTGGTGATCTTTTTGCTTCGGGAGGTAATGGCTCCCTGTATCGGATCGACACAAAAACCGGGAAGGCTTGGAGCCTTGGTACGCCAATTGAAGCACGTCCAAGCCGCCTATCATCGATGAAACTTGGCCCTGACGGCTGCGCCTACGGCGTTACAGGTATGGAAGGGAAGTGCGAAGTCATCCGCTTTGATCCAAAAACTGATGCGTACGAATTGCTCGGGCCGATGGCCACGGATGAAGATCGCTGTTGGCAGATTCATGACATTGCGGTGACCCCGGACGGAACGATTTATGCGTGTGAAAACGACAACCCATTTAGAGCTTCGTATTTGTGGGAGATCACTCTATGAATTGTCCGTAAACCTTCTATCTACCCATTAACGATCATCGCAGCGGGACCAAACGCGGGTTCGAATGCGTTATCTGACAAAATCCGCTGCGGGCGCCGCGACTGAATGACATGCGAGTCTTCCACGATTCACAAATCCGGAGTCTGTCTCTCTTCGATGCGAATTGTCAACTTGGGCCGTCGGAATTAACGGTTTCTGACGCACCAACGTCGGTCGCTCGGCTTGCTGCTGAGATGGACAGGTGCGGCATCAGGGAAGCGCTGGTGTACCATTCGTTCGCTGGCGCTTACAACCCTCTAGTTGGAAATGCCAATCTGGTAGACGAGATTTCGGGAGTTCATCGACTGCACGGCTGTTGGGTAGTCCTTCCTCACTATACCGACGAGATGCAGCCTTCCAACTTGTTAGTTGATCGAACATTGGCATCCGGCGCACGAGCGGTCAGGATGTTTCCAGCCCGCCACCGTTTCTCGCTGTCGGGTTGGAGCGGGAACGAATTACTGGCTAAACTCAGTGAGCATCAATTGCCTTTGTTTCTGGATTACGACCGTACTCACTGGGCTGAAAATGTTGTAGATTACGACTCGGTTTTCCGAATTTGCAAAGACTTTCCGACGCTTCCCTTGATTCTGGTCCGTGAAGGAATTGGTTCGGCTCGCTATCTATATCCGTTACTTGAAAAATGTGACAACCTCCATATCGAAACATCCTATTACCAAGCCCCAGGAGGAGTGGAAGACGTTGCGAAGAAATTTGGAGCGAAACACCTGCTATTCGGCACCGGTTTGCCGACGTACGAAGCCGGTCCCGCGATATCAATGCTTCTATATTCCGAAATCTCCTCCGGGGAAAAACGAATGGTGGCGGGCGATAATCTGCGACGTCTCCTCGGTGCCGTGCATAGATGAGAAAGCATAGTGAAAGTAACCCGAACAAGATTGGTACCACGATTGCTGCGACCAACAATACGACGAGGATAGTTGATTGCCATGGACACTTTGGATATTACAGCAGGACCAAGATAGTTCCCTCTGATGCCGAGGCAATGCTCCGAATAATGGACCGGGTAGGAATAGAGAAGGTTTGCATCAGCGGTTTTATGGGTATTGGCCCTGATTGCAGGGTTGGTAATGACATGGTGGCCGAAGTGGTCAGGAAATATCCCCAGAGGTTCGTTGGTTACGGAGTTATAAATCCAAATCGGCAGCAGGAAATTGAGGGCGAGCTACGACGCTGCTTCGAGGAGCTTGGTATGCGAGCTATAAAGCTCCATCCAGCAACCCATCAAGTACCGATCGACGGATCTGCATTCAGAAGAGTATTTAAATTTGCGGCTAGCAAGAGTCTTCCCATTCTTAGTCATGACTGGGGTTCGCCGGAAGTCTTAGACCGCTTGAGCTCGGACCATCCAGAAAGTTCATTCATTATGGCCCACATGGGTTTTTGGGATGGGAGGAGTGATTTCGCTTATGCGGATGTCGTGGCTCGTCATGACAATATTTATGTGGATTTGGCCTACTCCAATGTCTACTACGGGGCGCTAGGGCGACTCGTTGCAATGATCGGAGCCAGGAAAATCGTGTTCGGCTCAGATTTCCCGCTGCACGATCCCGCATATCAGCTCGGGCGCGTGCATTTTGCTCAGCTGTCGAATAAAGACAAGCAAATGATTCTTGCCCTAAATATGCTTCGCATAATTGGTGAATCATAAGCGGAGAGCCAAACAGGCTTGATATCTAGCTGGAGGGTTATTGGATATGAGTTCTTCCTTCAATCGACGGGAATTCCTGGCATTAGCCGCCTCTGCTCCGTTGCATCTTCAGTTAGGGTACAGCGATCCGCGCGCAGCTAACAACGTTCCGCGCAGCGCTGAGACCACCCAGTCATTGCGTCCTTTGGGTGCGCCGCAGTGGGTGAAGAATGGCATTGTTGCAGCCTCAAATATGGAAGGGCTTTCTTTTGTTAGGCGCCGCGGTGGTCAAGAGGCGAACTACGCGGAGGAATGGCGTGCGGATATTTCCGACAAAACGGTGCGCACGCTTTTGAACAACGGTGTCAACCTGATCATCATGAGTCTGTACAAAGGTGCCGGCCTCAAAGCTGAGGCTCGCGACATTGAGGCAGCTCGCGAATTCATCGGCATAGCGCACCGGCGGGGACTAAGGGTGGGTGGATATGTGGGAGGCACTCTACTATACGAAATGCTGGAGCTGGAGGAGCCCAGCTCTAAAGACTGGAAGCAAATTGACGAGTTCGGACACCCCATTTATTACGCCGAGACAGGCCAGACGTTCCGCTACATGGCCTGCCGCAACAACCCCGGATATCTGGCCTATATCAAGGACGTGCTTAGAGTGGGGGTTCAAGATCTGGGAGTGGATATGATTCACTTTGACCAGATGATATGGGGGAGCGCACCCGCTTCTTGTCATTGTGATCACTGTCGAAAACAATTCCGGGAATTTCTGAAGAATCGGTATCCAGCCGAACGCGCGTTGTTGCGGTTTGGCTTTGGGGACGTCGGACGGCTGGACATCCCGCCATTTGGAAGTGACAATTCCCCGGTGTTCGCTGAACTCACGAATCCTCTGATGCAAGAGTGGATATTGTTCCGCGCCTGGAGCCTTGCGGAGCGCTATAAAGAATTGACTGGCTACATCCGGACGCTTAATCCTGAAACTGCAGTTCAGGCGAACTCGGCGATGAACTTCGATGATAATAACGGATTTGTATATGGTGTTGACTACAGTCAATTGCTGGATGGCGGTGACATGGTCTTTAGTGAAGAATCGAATCAACCGGTGGTTTGGACTGACGACGGGCGACTCGTTTCGCAAATCCGCACGTACAAGGGAGTCCGTTCGATGGCGCAGTCGCTTTGGGTTTGGCAAGCTGTCACCCGTGACCCTGAAAATGAAAACTTCCCCAGTTGGGACGAAGGCTCTTTCGAGCGCGGACTCGCCGAGGCGCTTGCCTACAATGACCGCAACCTTGGTGTTGTGGCGGGCTGGGACCTTGCCTCCAACACAATTCCGGCAAGGGCAAGGCCTTACGTCGACCTGTTCTATAGTCGGTCGAAAGATTTGGTGAATACGAAGACGGTTGCAGATGTGGCTATTCTGCGGGCGTACGCGTCCACCGCATTCAATCCGGCGCGCAGCAATGTCAGCACGATACTCTTCGAGCAAAGTCTCATCGTAGCCAAGATTCCATTTGCAATCATCTTCGATCGTCATCTGCGCGACCTGAGCGCTTACAAGGTGCTCGTGTTAGCCGATCAAGACGCACTCAGCGATGCCCAAGTCGCTAGCATCCGCAATTTTGTCCAGGCGGGAGGAAGCGTGATTGCAACCGGAAGAACATCGCTTTTCAACGAATGGCGCCTGAGAAGGCCGAAGTTCGCCTTGGCTGATCTACTGGGCGCAGACCAGCCCACCGCCGCTGGGAGAGCTAATACACCGCTGCGGACAGAAGCTGGCCTGGGAAGGGCGGTTTATATCCCCAGGGTTGAACCGGATTCAGCTCCTCCCCCACCTCAGTTAGCGTACTCGTTCCCAAATCAGTACTGGCACTTGCCCAAGAACTATGACGATTTGGTAGCTTCCATCCAGTGGGCGGCTCGCGATCAGCTGTCGGCTCAGGTGAATGCTCCCAGATGGGTCACGATCGAGTTGGCTCGGCAGGATCAGGGGCCGCTCCTCCTTCACCTCGTTAACTACAAACCGAAGGAAACAGTGCGGGAGATTCCAGTTATCATACGACCGCCGGCGAATTTCCGGGTCAAGCGAGCCGTTCTCTTCTCTCCAGACCATCCTTCGGAGCAGGAGCTCACTTTTGAAACTGGTCAGGCTGGAGTCTCGTTCCTCGTTCCCTCGTTGCGTGTGTATGCGTTAGTAAGAATGGGCCTGGAACAACTGTAGTTTCTTGGCTGACAGTGTGGTCTGATTCGTCCTGGAGATTCTCCCGGTCAACGGGCTTTTCCTGGAAATATAAAGCAATGATTCATGAGAAAGTCGTTGTTTGTTCGAGTCATCAATCGGGTTCAGTTAACAATCTAGCGATGCTGGAACGATCGATGTAATAGCAATTCATTACGGCATTCGATGCAGAAGCGAGAGGACGTTGGCCGCGCAGATGCCATTGATTCCACGTCACATTAGTCAACTATTTGATTGACAAGACACGCAGAAACCATATATAAGGAACAGGTTCTGGCTTGGGTGCAAATCAGATCAACTAGGTTGTCATATGCCAATATTGACGATGAGCCAAGCGATCAACGAGGCCCTGCGTGAGGAGATGCGGCGCCAGCCAAATCTTATCCTCCTCGGACAAGATATTGGACCCTATGGGGGAACGTTTGGCGTGACGCGTGGTCTTTACGAAGAATTTGGTGAAGAGCGCGTCCGCGATGGCCCGCTATGTGAATCTTCAACGGTCGGGTTTGCCATCGGTGCCGCCATAAACGGCATGCGCACGGTTGTCGAGCTGGAGTTTATCGACTTTGTGGGTGTAGCGATGGATCAAATCGTCAACCAGGCAGCAAAGCTGCACTATTTCTTCGGTGGCCAAGTGGCGGTCCCGATGGTCATTCGGTGTCCAATCGTGAGTCGTATGGGAATGGGAGCCCAGCATTCGCAGAGCCTGGAAGCGTGGTTCATGCACGCGCCTGGAATAAAAATCGCGATTCCCAGCAACGCCTATGATGCAAAAGGATTGATGAAGACTGCGCTGCGCGATTCTAACCCCGTGTTATTTATCGAAAACGCGAAACTCTACTCGACCAAAACTGAGGTGCCGGAAGAAGAGTACCTGATTCCTTTCGGACAAGCGCGGATCATGGACCAGGGAAGCGATCTGACTATGGTTGCAATTTCCGGAGCCATACCCGAGGCAGTGAAGGCAGTCGAATGGTTGATGGCCGAGGCGGGTGTTTCTGTGGAACTGATCGACCCTCGTACGTTGAACCCATTCGACGCAAAAACCATCGTAGATTCGGTTCGAAAAACTGGGCGACTAGTTATCGTACACGACGCCTATCGTACTGGCGGAGTGGCGGCGGAAATCAGTCAGCGAGTGATGGAAGAGGCATTTGATTACCTTGACGCGCCGATCACCCGGGTTACCGGACTCGATGTGCCGGTGCCCTCAGGCAATCTTCATACCGCCGTTGTGCCTCAGTCTGGACCACTGGCCCAGACTGTTCTCAAGATGATGGGGAAAACACATTCAGTCGTGGCCTAAGCTTGCTCAGTTCGGGCCGGTGTCGGCTGTGACGGGTTTCCAGACCGTCGCGGAGAAATGAGTTTTATGCAGACGGATGCTGCCGTGATCACCAAGAACATCGAAATCTCACGCGAGGTCCTGTTGGGCTGGTACCAACAGATGCACACCATTCGAGCGTTCGAAGAGAACGCCATCGAACTTTTTTCCAAGGGGTTCATCACTGGCTCGACTCATCCCTCGATTGGCCAGGAAGCCATAGCTGTGGGAACATGCTCAGCTCTTCAACCCACCGATCTTTTACTCGCGACCTACCGTGGCCATGGGCAGTGCATTGCTAAAGGAGCCGATCCGAAGCTGTTAATGGCGGAATTGCTTAGTCGAGCCACCGGGTGTTGTAAGGGCAAGGGTGGTTCCATGCACTTGTGCGACATCTCGCATGGCGTCTTTGGGACGAATGCTATCGTGGCTGCTCATATCCCGATCGCTGGCGGTGTCGCGCTAGCCAGCATGCTGCGCAAGACGGATCAGGTAACCGTATGCTTTTTCGGGGATGGCGCCTGCTGTGAAGGTGAGTTCTTCGAGACCCTCAATCTGAGTCAACTGTGGAAAGTCCCATTGGTTTTTATTTGTGAAAACAACGGATACGCAATTTCTGTGCCTGTTTCCAAATCGCAGGCAACCCCTGACATAGCCGACAGGGCTAAAGGCTTCGGGATGCGTAATGCGATTGTCGATGGCAACGACGTGTTTGCCGTGTATCGCGAGGCCCTTTCGGCAGCACAGCACGCGCGAAGTGGCAATGGACCCACCTTGATCGAGTGCAAGACCGTTCGTTGGGAACGGCACAGTGCATTTTCCGCCGGTCGCTATGAAGATCCGGAAGAAAGACAACGGTGGCGAAAGGTAGACCCCATCCCTCGCTTCCGCGCGCGATTACTGGAGATGGGCCTCGCCGAGACTCAGTTGCAGGCGACGGAAGATTTGGCCAAGTCTGTTATTCGAGAAGCAGTGGACTTCGCTCTCAACTCGCCTCCTCCGACTCCGGAGAGCCTTCTGGAAGGTATTTTTGCTGAATAGTGGCTATTGTCACCCCGTTCATCTGGATCGCGGGCAGCGAATCTGACCATAAAATGATCACCCTCGTCGAGATTCCAAAGATGACATTGACCATGGACAGCGCCACACTGGTCAAATGGCTAAAGCAAGAAGGCGAGCCCGTAGAAAAAGACGAATCGCTCTTTGAGTTGGAGACGGACAAGACGGTTGTCGAAGTCCCTTCCCCAGGTCGGGGACTGTTGAAGAAAATTCTCATCCGCGATGGCGTGGTCGAGGTAGGAAAGACGGTTGCATATATCGGCGATGCGTCAGATCGGCTACCGGAGGTAGCGGAGGAGAAAGGCGGCAAGTCCACCGGCATCCAGGCTTCCACCCGAACCGCCCCGCCGTCTCAGCCTGCACAGGTTAGCGGTGGGCGAGCGACCCCGGCGGCCCGGCGTCGAGCGCGCGAGCTGGGATTGAATCTTGATAAACTCGAGGGTACCGGCCCTGAAGGGCGGATTACGCAGGAAGATGTAGAGCGGCTAGCGTCAGCGGGCCAGTCACCCTCGCCTGTCGAAGACCACAGACGTCTTATCAGAGAGCGCACCAGCCACGCCTGGCGCACCGTACCACACATTCACATCGGTGGTGACCTTGTAGCCCGCGGAATCAAGCTTGCTCTTGAGAGTGGACGGGCGGCGACAAGCTCCGCCCTGAGCATTACTGACCTCCTGTTGTATGCAACTGCGTCGCTCTTGGGTGAATTCAAAGTACTAAACGCTATATGGCGCAATGACCAGCTCCAGGTCCAGCCTCACATTCATCTAGCATTCGCGGTACAAACGGACTTCGGAGTCGTGGCTCCGGTCATTCAGCACGCGGATCGCCTGTCGCTCGCCGAGCTCTCTGCGAAGCGGAAGAATTTGATGGAACGCGCCTTGATGCGTCGCCTGAACCTTGCGGAACTCTCGGACGGCACGTTTACGGTTACAAACTTGGGGATGTACCCGGTTGATTTCTTTGCTCCAGTGATTAACGAGCCCCAAACCGCGATCCTGGCCACCGGTAGAGTCCGGCAGGTAGCTGCTGTCCGAGGGACACAGATCAGTCCGGAGTGGCACATGTGGGCGAATCTGGCAGTGGATCATCGGGCAGCCGATGGCGCTACAGCGGCACAGTTCTTACAAAAGCTGGAGGAATCCATCGAGACTCTGCCAGCTCGCATTTGAAGAGATGTGATTGCCGAAGCTGGCAATAAGGAAGCCACTGATGAAAATTGTAGACGTCAAAGCGATCCCGTTAGTGCGTTCATTGGATGAAGCCTATCTGGGTGGGACCTACCAGATTACTTCTCGCAACACGCTCGTCACAGAGGTGTGGACTGACACGGGCGTTGTCGGACGGGCTTTCGGCGGCGATGAATGGAGATATCAGAATGAAATTGTCCAAGTGATCGTTGATCACTTCAAGCCGATTCTAGTGGGGGAGGACATCCGAGACGTAGAGAAGCTCTGGGAAGCAATGTTCACCACGAAATTAGATCTGGGAAATCGAAGTATTCATACGATCGATCTGGCCAACAAGGCCACCCAGATGCAGGCGATTGCAGGCGTGGATATAGCGATCTGGGATGCGCTGGGCAAAGCGATGAACTCGCCCGTTTACAGGTTATTGGGAGGCTTCAAGGACAAGGTGCCTGTGGTCGGCATAGGCGGCTACTACAAACAAGGTAAAGGTGACCGCGAGCTGGTCAAGGAGATGATTGGCTATCAGGATATGGGATTAAGTGGGGTCAAGATGAAAGTGGGCCGCGCCGATGTTGAGGAGGACGTCCGGCGAGTTCGGGTGGTGCGGGAGGCGGTGGGGCCTGATTTCGTGATTGCGTGCGACGCCAATCAGGCGTGGACTCCAGATCAGGCGATCCAGTTTGGTCGGCTCGCGGAAAACCTCAACCTGAAGTGGCTGGAAGAACCCGTGCAATGGTATGACCAGACCGAGGGGAATCGCCGTGTGCGTCAAGCAATTCGCATTCCGATTTCCGCGGGGCAGGGAGAAATTTCGCGTTTCGGATGCCGGGACCTTGTCGTGAACGAAGCCGTCGACATCCTGAATGTGGACGTGACCATCGCGGGAGGAATTACCGAGTGGCGGAAAATTGCGGCTATGGCAGGAATGTTTGGAATAGGGATGGGGCACCACGAAGAGCCGCAGGTTGCTATTCAGTTACTCGCCGCAGTGCCGAATGGGATGTTTGTTGAGATATTTCCAGATCGAGACCGCGACCCGATGTGGTACGAACTTCCCGTATGCCAGCCGGTCATTAAGAATGGTTATATGGAAGTTCCTCAAGGGAGTGGTTTGGGGATGGAATTGAACTCGGCCGTTATCAACAAGTATTCAGCAGCGCCCGTCGTGGCAGTCTAATCGGTATTTTCAATTAGTGTCTGCGCGATCACGTCGGCTGACATGCCGGTAGAATCAAAATCGCCGTCTATATGCTATGACTTTGCGTAAGGTGGAAGCGCTCCGCGAATACCCTTTGGGGGCAGTCAACTCATGGCCTTTGGCCGCTATTTCGAGGAGTTTGAGGTAGGCCAGGTTTTTAAGCACTGGCCAGGCCGAACTATTACGGAGTTCGACGATACCTGGTTCAGTCTCATGACGATGAACCAGCACCCGCTCCATATAGATGAGCACTATGCTCGCTCGACACAACATGGACAGCGCCTGGTGAATGGAACGTTAGTTTTCAGTCTGGTGGTTGGGATGAGCGTTGCGGATATCAGCGGAAAGGCGATTGCCAACCTGGAATATGAGGAGGTTAAGCATATCGGCCCGGTCTTTCATGGCGACAGCATTTACGCCGAAAGTCGCATACTAGAAAAGCGAGAATCAAGAAATAAGCCGGACCGAGGCATCATCTATGTTGAAACCAAAGCGTACAACCAGAAACAGGAACTTGTCCTCACGGTGAAACGTAAGGTGTTGGTTCCAAAAACGCCACAGAACACGAGGGCCATCCCCCAATAAGGACAGAACCAGAGCCATGCATTTGCCCCTAGAAGGAGTCAGGATTCTTGCGGTCTCTCAGTTTGGCGCTGGTCCTTATTCCACTATGGTTCTTGGGGAATTAGGGGCTGAGGTCATCAAGGTTGAGGACCCCTCTGTCGGCGGGGATATTTCGCGGTCCGTCCCGCCGTACGCAATTGAGCACGACAGCCTTTATTTCCAGTCGTTCAATCGGAACAAGAAAAGTCTGACCCTCAACTTGAAGACGAAAGAGGGGCGGGAGATCATCGAGAGGTTGGTGGGTATTTCGCATGCAGTCTTCAACAATCTTCGCGGCGATCAGGTCACCAAACTGGGACTGAATTATGCCTCTTTGAAGCATGCGAATCCGAAGATAGTCTGCTGTTCGCTGACTGGTTTCGGCACAACAGGACCACAAGCTTCGGAGCCAGGGTATGACTACCTGATGCAAGCATATGCCGGATACATGAGTTTAACCGGCGACCCTCAGGGACCTCCTGCTGCTTGCGGAGTGTCGGTAATCGACCACGCAGCCGGGTTTGCGGCGGTGCTAGGGCTTGTGGCGGCTGTATATGCCGCAGAAAAGACCGGGGAAGGACGCGATGTGGAGGTCAGTCTCCTGGACACAGCATTCTCGATGCTGACCTATCTCGCAATCTGGAATCTCAATCGCGATTACGAACCGGTCCGCCGCACAGGCTCGGCTCACCAGACCTTGGTTCCAGTGCAAACATTTCGTACCAGCGACGGCTATATAGTAGTCTTCTGCGCGAAGGAAAAGTTTTGGCAGGAAATCTGCTCCACTATGCAACTGGAGCACCTGATGTTGGACGAACGGTTTGCGAGTTTTGCTCAACGCTTTAAGAACCGGGACCTGGTAGTTTCGACTTTGCAAGAGACGTTCTTGACTAAAACGACAGGCGAGTGGATGAAGCGTCTGCGAGGAAAAGTTCCGTGCGCGCCGGTCAACGACCTTTCCCAAGCTTTGCGTGAGCCCTTTCTGGTTGATCGGAAAATGATTATCGAGACGCACCATCCATCGTTCGGTGAGATACGGCAAGTCGCCAGTCCTATCAAGCTTCCGGGTACAAGCATGAATCACTGTCGGGGACCCCAACTGGGCGAGCACACGACCGAGATTCTCAAACAATATCTCGGGTATGACGACGAATCGATTGCTGACCTTAAGCGAAGAGATGTTGTGTGACACCGGCCATCGGTTCGATCTCAGTCTTTCCACCTAATTCGAAGTTGTTAGCGCCTGCAGCGAACGCAATGTCAACATCGGATGAACCTGGCCGGAAAAATAGGTGGAGAGAGAGTCGATATTGTTTTTCGTGACTGCCGATTGATTAGCCTTACCGAGGTGATTGTATGGACGAGATTAGGGTAATCCTCTTTGGTGTAGGTAGAGTGGGAAGCGATGTGGCACGACTGTTGAACGCGCGCCCAGGATTCCGTGTGGTGGGGGCATATACGCGGAACGCGCAGTTCGACGGCAAAGACCTTTTCGGTATCAAGATCACGACAAATCGGCAGAGTGTGTTGCGGGTTCCCGCTGATGTTGCCGTGATTGCAACCACCTCCTTTCTTGCGGATGTGGTCGAAGACATTCGTGCCGCTGTCCAAGCCGGCCTTAGCGTGATTTGCACAGCTGAGGAGATGCTATTTCCGTGGATTGTTGATCGAAGTTTGGCTGAGGACCTCGACAAGCTTGCCTGCGAGCGAAGAGTAAGTATTCTTGGAGCAGGGGCAAACCCGGGCTTCATCTTTGATGCCTTGGTTCTTACCGCTGCAGGCGCCGCATGGAACGTCGAGTCAATTCACGGGAGGAGAGTGGTAAACTGCTCTCACTTCAGTGCAACAATACTTCGGCGACTTGGCTTTGGATATTCTGCTGAAGAATTCAAGGCGGGTGCAGTGGCGGGAACGATCTACGGCCACATCGGCTTCCCCCAGTCCATTTCACTGGTTGCAGCGACCTTAGGTGTTAAGATCGAGAAAATTGAGAAGGGCCTGGACCCCTTCATCGCAGACAAACCATGTCGTATGGACCATCTGACCGTGGAATCAGGACAGACTGTGGGGTTCCTGCAAAAGGCCACGGGCTACGTCGATGGAAGGCCTTGGTACGTGGCCGACTTCATAGGTCATGCTGATCCGGTCTCGGCCGGGTTTGAGCTCAGGGATAGTATCGACATTGAAGGCTACTCGCCGATCCATCTCTCTGTCAGCCCCGGGTTTAACCCCCATCTGACATCGGCGGCCATCCTCGCGAATTCCTTGCGACGAATAAAGGAAGCCCAGCCCGGCCTCATGACCGTTGCGCATCTACCGCCTGCATTTCCTGCAGTTACGCTAAGAGATCGACTCGGATAGTCGCGTCCAGAACGAAAATACCATCCAGCGCGTTGGTTTGCGGGGGACCCTTCTTCACGCCGATCCTTTGTTGTTATTACAACTCAAGCGTGGGGACCGAGGGGATGGGCCTGACGTCATTATCTATCTGCCTGTCCGTTCGGCGCCGGTGAACTTGTCGAGCTTTCGATTGCAAAGTCTCGTCATAGACTTCTGTCCCCATGCTCCGAGACAACGATGGGGGAACTGCCAGGCCTTGCCCGGATGCGGAAGTCCGTCTCCGTCCACCGTAGCATGAGGTTGCTTCTTGATAAATGATCGTCAACACCAATCTTTGCGCCGGTTGGGCCCGATAAATTGCAATTCCAGTGCTCCAGGCGGTTGCCGCCTTCCCTCCCAGCCACAGGGAGGAGCAAGCGGGTGTGTACTTGTGCGAGTCGGGTCCTACGTTTTATGCTCTTGGATCGGGGTCAAGCCTATTTAAGCGCGCTCTGGAGACAATGCCAGAGGCAGGGTTCTGCGTGAGGGCGCAATGGAAATTCCTGAACAGCTCATCGCGAAGCGAATTCGAGAACTGCGTGAGAGTCGGCGGCTTACTCTGGAACAAGTTGCGACCAGAGCCAGTATGAGCAAGAGCTTTCTTTCTAAGGTTGAGCGGTGCAATGTCTCAATCAGCATAGCAGCGCTATCCCGCTTGGCGAATGCGTTCAACGTATCGATTGGCGACTTTTTCGATAGCGATGAACCTGATTCGGACGTGATTTTCGTCCCGCGCGGAGAGAGCCGATCTGTCACTGGTGCTCATCAGGACCCATCGTACGACTACGATGTTCTGATCCCACGACGTGGCATGCGTATCATGCAGCCCACCATGATTTCGATTGACGGACGAAAGGCGCGCTTTGAACTGCGACAGCATCCAGGCGAGCAGTTCATTCTCATGATGGAAGGAGAGATGGACTACGTATGCGGGAATCGTGAATTCACGCTTCGTCCTGGTGATTGTCTCTATCTCAACGCTCGTGTTCCGCACGGTCCCAAGGTCAAGCGCTCCCGGCGCGCTCGTTATATGGCAGTTCACACTGTCGCTGCTCCCCAGCGTCACAAATCCTAGCCGACGCCACTATTGCATGCCAGCGAGATGGCTCCAGTGAGAGGATCGCCTCGAACTCAATCCGACGACATCACATAGGACATTTCTTACTTTCCATTGGTCCTCCAATTGTGGTCTTCGATTTCGACGCTAGGCTTTGCATCCGGCCAGCCTATTGGCTTGTGTGCGTTATGAAATTTTTGTCTTGACAAGAAACTTTACGAAACTATGATGGAGTGCGCATATTACACCCAATCACATTGGAGTCGGTCATGCAGAAGTGTAGTCCGCGGCGTTCTGACAGGCTCCCTCATCCGCACCGACACGACAAACTCAGTTTGGTCTGAAGCTCATGTGCTCAACCCTTGAAGTGGAAGGCTCCGGCTCAACAACAAGAAACTCGCAGGGGATCAAGGCGCAGCGCACGCGCCTCGTAGTCAGAGCGGGGATCCTCGCCTACGTAATACTTCAGCTATCGGTTCCTTCCGTTGTCGGACAACAGAGTAGTGGTCTTTACCAAGGATTCCGAAACCCGACGGCGACGTACAAACCGCTGCCAATCTGGTACTGGAATGCGAAGATTCGACCTGATGAGGTGAAACATCAGATTGATCAATACCTCCAGCAGGGGTCACAGGGTGCTGTCGTATATCCCTCTACCGGTCTGATGACGCCATTCCTTAGCGAAGAGTGGTGGCAGGTTTGGGCGGAGGTTCTACCGTACGCTCGCGCCAAAGGCTTCCAGTTCGGTTGGGTTCCGGAATTCAATGATCCCGACGGCGACGCGCGAGATGTCTGGATGGATCCCCCGGATCAGAGTCGCGTGCTTGAAGGCCATCCGGAGTATAGATTGAAGGGCTTGGCCTTCGTGGAGCGGGACATATCTGGACCTGGCAAAGTTCACTTCGAAGGTCTGCCTAATCCGGTATTTGCGATTGCTGCCCGAAAGAATAACCCCAATTCATTGGACGATGAGAGTCTTGTGGACCTATCGGCGGGCATTCATGGTTCCTGTTTTCAGGCTGACCTGGATACAGGAAACTGGCTGCTCACTTTCTACTACGTCGTAAACTCCGAAGGCTACAAAGGCACTAGTCGTGTTGACCCACTGAACCGGAAGGCGACTGATCGGTATGTCGATTTGACAATAGGCGAATTCGCAAGACGTTTCCCAGAGTACGTGGGTTCGACTTTAAAGTACATCGTGTTGGATTCTGAGGGTTCCTTCGGTGGTCCGATTGTGTGGACGCCGGCGTTCTTCGAAAGCTTCCAGGCCAAGAAAGGATATGACTTCCGCAAGTACCTGCCTCTGCTAGTGCATGATGGTGGGCCGATTACGGCCAAGATTCGGAACGATTATTACGGCATTGTAAGCGACCTGTTCGTACACAACTTTTGGGCACCAATCTCGGACTGGGGAGCCCAACACCAACTCATCGTGGTGGCACAGGAACTTGGAGATAGTTTGCAATTGGAGGCTGCCGCAGGCGGCAATTTCATGGACATTCAAAGGGCCATGACCGTTCCATTTATGGAAGAGGAGGAGTCCGGTAGCGCTCAAACGTTCCGCGACCCACGTCAATTTAAGGAACCGGACTCGATCGCCCATTTTGAGGGAAGGCGTTTTTGGTGCGAGTGCCTACTCGTTCAGGGAGTAGGGACTTACGTCAGCCCGCAGAAGATGCGGAATGGAACCAATGTTATCGCAGCCTGGGGGGTCAACTTATGGTCACAGAACACAAGTTATGACGATGCCAATGCGGTGTGGCCACCATCTATGGGTCGGATCCAACCACATTGGAAGTATTTTCATGACTACGCCGACTTGGTACGGCGGATCAGCTACATGAACGATGGAGGACGACATGTGGCGGATGTCCTTTTGTTCAGGCCGACGGCCACGGTGGTCAGCTATTCCGATCCAGCATTCGACAATGAGCGCGGACGCCTTCAGGGACGGGGTCGTGCGGGGTACAGCGAGTTAGGAAATGAAGATCAGGGCCGCCCTTACTTGATGTGGGGAGGGGATTACAGTTGGCAAGTGGAGATGGACTATTGGGGACTGATGCAGCTGCTGGTCCAAAAACAACAGGATTATGACGTGGTAGACGATTTGTATCTGGGACGGGCCAAGCTGAAGCAGGGCGCTGCGCAGTTGGGAGAGGAGAGCTACCACGTGCTGGTGCTTCCCCCGATGCGAGTGATCTCGCGCGGTTCGCTGGAGAAGATCCGTGAGTTTTATGAGCAGGGCGGCTATGTGATCGCCTATGGCAGCCTGCCATCGGGTTCGACGGAAAAGGGCAGGGATGACGCAGAGGTAATCCAAACGGTGAAGGCGATGTTCGGGATCGATCCGAGTCAGTCGGAGCAGGCGATGCAGGAGACGGAGAACCAGCATGGGCAGAGTGGGCGTGCGGTGTTCATTCCGCACGGGCTGGAGAAAGTGACGGAAGTGATTGCGCGGCTGAGGCCGCAGGATTTCCAGGTGGTAGGGGGATCAGGGGAGCGGCTGTTTTATCTGCACCGGGTGAAGGAGGGGCGGGATTTGTATTGGGTGGCGAACGATTCTGGGGAGGCGCGGGAGTTGGAGGTGTCGCTGGCGGCGCAAGGGAAGCCGGAGTTGTGGGATCCGACGGACGGGAATAGGAAGAAAGCGGTGTACTGGAAGCAGGATGGACGAACGATCGTGCCCTTGAAACTGAATGCCTGGGACGGAGTGTACGTGGTATTGGGAGTGGAGGACAGAGCCCCGCAAACCATCATGACGGGAACGAACCTGGAAGATCTGCAGCTGGAAGAGAAGACGGATGGAGTTGAGGCGAAGGGATGGTTGCCGGCATCGGAGAAGCAAGGGTGGGTGGAGGGGAGCTGGAAAGGGAAAGGATTTCGGGCAGTGAAGGAAAACCCGCGGCCGGCGAAACGGCAAGTGCTGTCGGCGGAAGGCTGGGAGTTTCAGGTTGCAGGAGGGGGTGTGCAAGCGCAGTATGCGCAGACGATGGTGGTGGGAGAGGGGGAGGGCCGGGAGATGGGTTTTGCGGAGGTGGGATACAACGACCGGGCGTGGGATACGGCTTGGCTATCGCGAGAGGGGAGGACGATACGGGAATGGAACCTGATCGGTCCGTTTCCGAACGTGGATCATCAGGGTTTCAACGAGGCCTATCCGCCGGAGAAGGAGATCAACCTGGGAGCCAGGTACGCGGGTACAGACGGACAGCAGGTAGCGTGGCGAAAGTATCGATCCGATACGCCGGAGACGAATGTGCAGAAAGCCCTGGCCCTAACGAATGCGAAAGCCGTGGTCTATGCACTGACGTATGTGTGGGCACCGCAGGCACGGCAGGTGCAAGCCCTGTTGGCGGGCGAGAATCTGAAGCTGTTTGTGAACGGAAAAGAAGCGTTCAAGCTCCACTCGATGCCATGGTATTACGAGCTACGGGACGGTTTTGCCTCTAAGCCCACGATCAAGCTGCAGGCAGGATGGAATCAGCTGCTGGCAAAAATTGAACATGATCCGGGCCGTTTCGGGCGAATTGTTTTCTCCTTGCGCCTGAGCGCGACGGCGGAGATGCCGGTGTCAGGACTGTTGTTCTCCAGCCAGCCAGAGTCACCGGAGCGGCTGCGCGCAGAGAGGGCTGAAATCTCAAAACTCCAGGAACGCTGGTATCGCCTGCAGGTGCCGCCCGGTACGCGTGCGCTGCTGCTGCCTAGCCTAGCAAAATTTCGAGCGGTCTATCTGAATGGGAAACCAATCGCGACGACAGACGCACGAGTAGAGTTCAGCAACTTGGAGTGGAGTCATCCTAATGTGATTGCTCTGGTGACCGCATCGGGCGGTGAGCTCGAGGATTCCCTGCAGTTTGAAGCCGGGAAGAGTGAGTACCGGTTAGGAAGCTGGACATGGACAGGGCTCACGTCATTCTCCGGGGAAGCGACCTATGAGAAGAGGTTTCAACTAGATCCGAGTTTGGTGGGCAAACACATCGAGCTGGATTTGGGGCGAGTGGGAGTGACGGCTGAGGTTTGGGTAAATGAAAAACGAGTGGGCGAGCGAGTGTGGGAGCCATATCGACTGGAGATAACTGAAGATCTCCATCCGGGAGAGAACCACCTAAGAATAGCGGTAACCAACAGCGACTCAAACCGCCGCGCGGACGAAGATGCCATGAGATACCGGGAAAAGAAGGAGCTACCAGGAGGAAGAGCGGCGGTCTACATGGAGTCGCTTTCCTTGAGCGGCCTCCTCGGCCCAGTGGCGCTCGTGCCTTATGAAAAAATTGAATTGCACATTCCACAGTGAGTAATTCTACAAAAATGCGGACTATTGCCGTTTTTACTCTTTATCCATAATACGAGTTGTCCATAACGGTTCGCGAAGCAGACGAGAAATCGTGGAGGATCGATGGCTGGAAAAAAGAACATGGTGGCACTAGTAACGGGCGCTGGTGGTGGCCTAGGATCTAATGTCGCTCGGTTGCTGGCCACGAGCGGACACGATGTTGCCTTGGTGGATGTGAAACAAGATGCTATTACTAAGCTCGCCGAGGAACTGCGAAGTCATGGAGTCAGGGTGGAGCCTATCTGGGCAGACTTGACGCTTAGCTCGGAATGCTTCCGCGTTGTTCAGCACACTATCAAGACGTTTGGAAAGATAGACATCCTCGTAACTGCAGCGGCGATTCTTGCTCGGACTCCCCCTGAGAAAGTGACGGATGAATCTTTCGAAAAGATTTTCGGCCTGAACTCACGAGCGGTTTTTTACCTGTGCCGAGAAGCCATGAATGATATGGCGAAGAGAAAATGGGGTCGGATCGTTACCATAACCTCGACCGGCGTTTATGAGGGTGGTATGAATATGACTTCTGCACTCTACGAAGCATCGAAAGGCGCGGTTTCGGTATTCACAAAAATGTTCGCCAAGGCCGGGGCTTCGGATGGCATCCTCGTCAACGCAGTGTGCCCAGGAGGGATGCGTACTCCAATGCTGTTGGATGGCACGCCTCCGGATGTTGTCAAGGCAGTAGAGGCGCGGATTCCCCTAGGACGCTTGGCCGATCCTATTGAAATGGCGAAGGTCGTTGTGTTCCTGGTAGGAGAAGACGCTTCTTACATTACAGGCGCCACATTTGATGTCAATGGTGGCCTTTGCATGCCGTAGAAGAAACTGATACACGAAATGAAACTTAGGGACTTGGTGGCGAATCACTCCGGACGCGAAGCGTTCACATGGAAGAGCCTGAACGCAGTTGGAGACACGGTCAAGACTCTTGGGCCAGGCTGCGAGAAGTACATCCAATTATTTGATTGGGGACGATAACTTGTCTGAATCCTATGCGGGCATGGTAATGACGGTCGAGGGAGCCATATCCCCGAACGATCTCGGTATAACGCTTATACATGAACATCTCTTCATGGATGGGATATCGCTCTTAAAAAAACACGGATATCTTTCACAGAGTACCGGTGTGTTTGATTGCTGTGCAGCAGGGGAAGCCCGCTGGAATCCTGGTGTGCATCCGGATAATTACCGAATGACCGAGGTCGATGTCATTGCTGCAGACCTTGCCGAATATAAAGTCCACGGTGGTGTGTCGGTTGTCGATTGCACACCTGTGGATCTGGGGAGAAATCCGGAAGCTGTGCGCGAGATCGCAAAAGCGGCCGGGGTCCGAGCGGTACTTGGTTCAGGATACTACCTGGAAGCTACTCACGAGCCCTATGTGGGGAATCGTACGGCCCAAGAAATTGCTGATGAGATAGTGCGAGAGTTTAAGGACGGTATTGGCACAACGAGCATTCGACCTGGAATGATCGGCGAAATCGGCACCAACAATCCGATTACTCGTGGCGAGAAAAAGGTATTGGAAGCGGCCGCGTATGCCGGGATCACGACCGGATTGCCGGTTAGCGTCCATATACATCCTTGGGGCTGGGAAGGCCGCAAAGCACTGCAGGTCCTCACGGAAAGCGGCATGCCAGCGGACAGAGTCATCATAAATCACATGAATCCTGCCATCTCAGATGAAGGGTACCAGCACGGCCTCCTGGATGCCGGGGCGTATCTGGCGTACGACTTGTTTGGATTCGATCATTCCTTGTTAGGTTTAGGGAGATATGCACCGAGCGACTACGATGTTGCGCATAAGATTGTGGAACTGATTGGTCGCGGAAATCGTGACCAAATCTTGATTTCACACGATATCGGAGTGAGAACCCGACTTCGTCAGTACGGGGGATGGGGATATTCGCATATCCTTCGGCATATTGTCCCGCTTCTCGAGCAGAGTGGTGCAACGACGGATGACATTGAAGCAATTCTCGTGGCCAATCCGCGCAGAATCCTAACCATTCAGAGGACGGGCGTCGTCGGCGGTACAAAGCCGCCGAAATCTGAAAAGCGGTCACCGCATGTGAAGACCAGCAGAGTCGGACGAGGAAAACGGTAGCGCAACTCGCAGGGCGACAAGGAGGCGGTATGGCGAAGGATGCGAGCGGTTGGGTCGAAGAGATGTTATTGACCATTGATACCCAACCCTGGGTGGAGCATGGCCCCAAGTCTCCCGGCTTAGAGTTCTCTGAGGTACTGGGCCGAAGGGTCCGCACGGGCGAATGGCAGGATCAGAAAATCTCCACGTACGACAAGATTCGATGGGCTCTGGAGAGGCATGAATCGAGGGAAGCGGCAGTATTCATCGACTTCTTTGGCGATGAAGCTGACGTCATTTACGGGTTCTTTCGCCAATTGATCCCCGACACGAACGAGTTCTTGTTAAAGCGCGGGCTGGACAAGAAGGAGATTCGTGATCTCAACGCCAAGATCCTGTCCCTTTTAACGCTGCCGGACGGGCGCCCGTTCAAGGCCCGGCGGCTGTGGGAAGAGTTTCGCTCGATGCAGCGCGAGCTGCTTCTTCTTTGCGGCGAGCAACGCTTCGACGCCGCACTCAGGCTGCTTGAAGACTCTAAAGAGACCTGGCGTCTGGTTCAGGACCGGGACGTGGACCACTTGTACGGGCTGATCAACGAAATCGTTACACGTTTCGGCGAATCGGCGCTGGGAGAAATGTGGGACTTCATTATCGGGCCGCTTTTCAAGACGCGCTACGCGAAATTCGACATTGATCAGGTTCCCTGGGAGGAATCGTTGAAGACCAATGTCTATCTTGCGTTTGAAGCTATGCGCGGACATCTGGTCGGGCCTGGCCGCTTGGGGAATATGGAGTTTGAAGAGGACGAGAAGCGCTACACGTTTCGCTTTGACCCCTGTGGCAGCGGTGCACGAATCTTGCGAGGCGATGAGATTGAGAAATCGCCTCCACGTACGGAACCTCCCTTCGGCTGGGGTGTCACAAAAGAGAAGCACGATTTCGCCTGGAACAAAGAGGGCGTCTGCTATTACTGCAGCAACTGCTGTGCAGTAATGCAGCTAAAACCCATCGACGCTTTCGGCTACCCGGTGAGGGTCGTGGAACCCCCGACCCATCCATCGGAGACCACGAAGAAATGCACCTGGCACATCTACAAAGATCCGAAGGACGTTCCTGAGAGATATTATGAGGATGTGGGCCGGACAAAGCCAAAAGTGTTGGGAGGGAGCCACACTAAATCTTAAGTATCACCAGTGCATGGTCATTCGGGCGGCTTTAAGCGCGTAGCAACAATTGACGAAACGTGGCTACGTAGGGCAGTCGCCCCGACGACTACGCCTGCGGTTTGGCCGGTATGGTCGTCAGAAGCAGGAACAGACAGAAGTTGGGATGATTATGAGATCGCCAAAATAGCGAAAGACACTACCATGACGACAACAGAAAGACTCATCAAAGCTTTCGCCTTTAGCCCTGAGTTCTTCCATTCTCCGGTTAGCGCACCCAACAGAAGCGACCCCAGGATGCCGGCCCCCCCTACGATCGCCCACCCATAAGTCGTTCCGCCCTTGCCCATGATCCAGGCCCCATAGCCATAGATGAAGATCGCGGCTGACCACAGAATGCCCATCAAGAGACATCGGACCCATAGTCTCGGGCTGTTTTTAAGTTTAGTTAGGGATCCCCATGTTCCTCTACGTTGAATTAAAAAGGCAGGGTAAGCGAAGTTCGCGATAAATCCACCGACGAAAATGGGAATCCAGACAGCCAACGTCGAGACTTGGGGCGAGTACCCAATCCGGTTTGCATTGGCCTCTATCGAGCTTCCCACTGAAAACCCCACGTTGAGCATCGCGGACAATGCGCCGGAGACGAACGCGACCGCGATCCCAACGAGTGATTGCGAAAGACTTGAGGCTCTCCCCGACTCGGCTCCACGACTTTTATCTCGACTGATAGAAGCAACCGCAGACAAGGCCAGGCCAACGAGGAGCACAAAAATACCCAGAATTAATCGGTACCATCCAGGCCGATCCAGCGGGACGGCACCCACTAATACAGGGCCGATGCTTCCTACCAGGACGACGGCGCCGGACACCAAGGCGTTTGCTATGGCTATTCCCAGTCGCGCCCAGCTAATGCCAAACAAAACGCACCCAACCCCAAAAAGAAATCCATAGACTGCGACCTGACCAGCTAGGTGGATTTGGGGTTCAAGCACGTCAGAAACAATATGAGGAGAAAACAATGCGGCCAGGCCCAGTGGCATCAGAAGAAATGCCGAAATGGAATAGACCAGCCAAATGTGTTCCCACTCCCAATCTTGCACGCCCAAAGTTGGTATGACGAACACCCCGCTGAGAAGACCCGCGAGAACAATGATGGTCACGCCTAAGGCTGGAGATTGGGAAACCATAAACGCAGCTGGGTTCAAGTAACAATCCCTCCATCGCAGAAATTGTTCCGCTCAAGGTGCGTCCCGTTAAGATGCTATGCGGGAATGCAAGTCTGACTGCCTGAACCTATTACGGCTGTTGCGGTGGTTTAGGGGGCGATTCAGGCTCTGGTCTTTCGAACCCTGTTCGTTTGGTAATGATGGGTAGCGGCGAAAATACTCTTTCCCAAGCCACTTGGTTCAGGTAGAACTTGCCGTGGTGATAGTTATCGATATTTTGAATAAACTGCGAGACTAGATCCATGCCCATTACAACAAACGTATTGAGTCGCCACAGGACGCCCAAATCCGATACATTGTCCACTATCTTGGACCAGGTTTCCGCGCTGTATCGCGCCGTTATCTTCGCCTGCTGGAACTGCCTAAGACTCTCGTCCAACTGGGCGACGAACTCCTGACGTTGGACGCTGCGATCAAGGTGAAAGGCACTGTCGTATGTTGCACATGCTTGATCGAACTGGATGAAGGCTTCGATCATCTGGGCATAGGCCTCGGTTTTGTTCTCAAGGTAATGCAGTTCGTCCAGCGAGCCCGGGGCGGCCGTAGCCTCAGCCGTTTTCATGAAGCTCAATGCCTGCCTTTCCAAGGCAAGCTCACCCGACAATAGGCCCACCTTCTCCGGGACCAGCTTCACAAAAGACTCCCAATCCCTGAAAGCCGGACCATCATAAGGATTGGGCTGTTCAGCGTATTGCTTCGCGATCTTGAGCTCGTCTGGAGGAGAACAGCACGCCATTAGTCTGATGTGATCCGGTTTGTTGCTGTGGTATCCCTTATAACCCTCCATATCCTCTAGAGCCATGAAGGCCTGAAACATCGCCGCTTCGGCCTGCGCGCCGAAAATCTGCCTGGCATACTGGTGATAGAACTGATCCGGCGTGAGATGCGCATTCCATGATCCGTCCGCCATGTACTTCGCGAGATGTTCCTCTCCCCGGAACCGGTCTCCCAACTCAGTTACACCCGCCACTCCGTTTTCGAGCGCACCCTCGAGCATACGATCCCGATAGTACAGCCGCACATGAAATTGCATCCCAATCATGCCCGTGTCGTCATCACCCACGTGCATGAATATTCTGTCCCGATCCCCCATGCCGCCGTAGAGTTGCATGGGGACACCACCCGGAGTCCAAACCCCGCTCGTCTCGTTGTCAACAATGAGAACATCTTTGGGCAGTACTTTGTCGAGAGTCGGTAACAGATATGCTCGGCCCCACAGACCGACCCCGATCTTCGTTTTCGGAGAAACTTGATCCCGAACTTCCACAATCTTCTGAACCAGGTGAACCGAGCCAATACTATTGTTAACAGCACTATCGCTCGAATTGAAACGGGCCACGTCCTTGTAGTATTTGTCGATAAGCTCAGGCACTCCGGCGTACTTGGATCGTTCGTTCTTGACCAGCTTCTGGTCTTCCGCGCTTTGGCATACCGGATACCCTTCATTCACCCAGAAAATAAATCCCTCTGCCTCCGGATAACTCTGCAGCAGCGTCTTGAACCGAATTTCATTGATCTTGTAAAGATTCTCGTCGGTGGGGCAGGCATATGCACCGTGATAGGGACTATAGGGGAGCTGCACGTTAGGCCGGCGGGTGTAGCGGGCCAGGTTGGGGGCAAGTTCGTCCAGGCTCTCCAGCGCCACCCAGACCTTGATATTCCTGCTCTTCGCGTACTTGATCACGCGCTGAAGAAGATCCCGGGCGGTAGCGTAGACCTGATCCTGGTCACGTACTCCCTGCCATTCATCCGGTGCCATGTACTTCTTGCCGAATTTTTCAAAGGTTGCTTTTCCTACGAAATAATCCTCCACCTTGTGGGAACCAAAGTCGTACGATGGAAGGAGGTACCCGCTCTGCCAGAAGGCCTCATCGCCCATTAGCTTCCTTTCCCCCTGGAAGGATTCCTCCAGGTACGGCTCCGGCGAGAACATGTGCCAGATGAGGTAGTTCAGCTTCAGTTTGGCCATCTGGTCAATGAATCTGACAATGTCGGGATAAGACCAGATCGACCTCGTCTCGTAGCAAGAGGCGATTCCAAATCCCCGCTGGACGAAGGCAGGTTCAGACCGAACATTCAGTTCATTCAAGACCAACGCGGTTTTGGTTTGCGGAATGATGTCGCTGGTAATCTGAAATGCGATGCCCTGGCGCTCCAGCCAGTCGTAGGTTCCATA
>Ga0207116_10058_pt1 | contig 29255 bp, 29 predicted proteins | sample Alteio_BWMinHeat_44_FD_153550 | JGI IMG/M metagenome (GOLD analysis project Ga0207116, IMG submission 153550) | Enriched cells from forest soil in Barre Woods Harvard Forest LTER site, Petersham, Massachusetts, United States -... | ecosystem: Environmental > Terrestrial > Soil > Temperate forest >... | reverse complement strand
TTATATCCAGATACAATACGTATTATCTTAAGCGGCTATGCTGATTTTCAAGCAATTAAAGATGCTATTAATGAGGGAGCCATTTATAAATTTTTTAATAAACCTTGGGATGATGAGTTATTGCTTCGTGAAGTTCGTGATGCTTTTTCTATGAGTGCACAACAAAACGATAAAGAGATGCAATTAATTCGATTAATGAATCATGCCAGATTAACAGGGTTTCAGGCTGAAAAATCTGCATCAACTTCGTTGACACAAGATGAGTTTAAAATAGCCATAGAAAAAAATGAATTTATCCCCTATTACCAGCCAATTGTTAGTGCGCAAAATGGTAAAATGATAGCCGCCGAAGTGTTATTGAAATGGCAGCATCCAACACACGGTCTTCTTCCACCAGATAAATTTATTTTTTTTGCAGAAGAAACAGGTCTTATTATTCCTTTGAGTATTTGGTTAATGAAAAAGGCTTGCCGCAATCTTAAGCAATGGCAGTCTATGGGACATCCAACATTTTCTATGGCAATTAATTTGTCTGTTAGTGTGTTGAACCAAGCAAATTTGTTAGAAGTCATTCATGATATTCTGGCGGAAACAAATGTTTTACCCGAAACACTTGAGCTTGAAATAACTGAAAGTATCATTATGCAAAATATCGAATCAAATTTAGTTATTTTAGCAGCACTTAAACAGTTAGGTGTGAAGCTTTCTATTGATGATTTTGGTACGGGTTATTCTTCATTAAGCTATCTTAAAGATTTTCCCATGAATATTTTAAAAATTGATAAATCGTTTATTAAAAATATAACAAGCGATCTTACCAGCGCGCAAATCGTGACGGCTATTATCCATTTAGCGAAAAGCTTAAAACTAGAAGTTATTGCAGAAGGTGTTGAAACGCGCGAACAGTATGAGTTATTAAAAGAAATGAATTGTGATTACATTCAAGGATATTATTTTAGCAAAGCTGTTTCAGAAGATGAGTTTACTATTTTAATGAAAAATGCTGGGTAAATTTAACAAGCTTTTTGTATACCCTCATCACCCCAAGTAAGCGCCTCCAGAACCTCGACATTCCACCGTAGGTAGTTCAGGAAATATTTTTTGCAACACTTGTATCGCGTTATGCCGATCGTGTTGAGCATGGAACATGGCGTTTGAAAATATGAGTGTGTTCAAGTCGGCCATGACTTGTTGTTGATGAGGTTTTTCAATTTGTTTATCAACCCGTTCCCTAAGTTCAATGATGAAAAAACTAATAGCAACTTGTTTTAGCTGTTCTATAGAAGTTTTATCTCCACTCAGCTTTGGTTGTTCTTTAGAAATTTTATCTCTACTCATTTCTTTTGCATCGCTTTCGCTGAGTTGTTCAACAAATTTGTTTATTGACTCTGCAGCGTTAGCTAAAAATTGTTTTGGCTCAAGAATTTCTTGTGGTGGACAAGCGATGCTAGTCATTTTATAGAGAATTTTAGTTTGGGATTTTATATGATCGATACTGAAGCAGTGCCTTAGCGATTCTTCTGATAGCAGGTCAATTAGTTTTATTAATTCTTGGAAACCATTCTGTTGTTGGTCTGGATGTGCATTGTTAGCAGCCATCTTAGTGGCATTCTCATGTCCATGCATCATAAAATGACGTGGGTTTTCAATGTTGCCATAAAACGGTAAAGCTTTGCTCATTCCTTCAAGAAGAGCCTGTAAGCTTAAGGCCATACAAGCATGAGTAATAAACTCTTGAAGCTTTAGAACTTTCCCATTCGATGAAGATTTCATGTCGACTTTTTTGTATGCAGAATCCAAGCATTTAATATAGTGTATTGATAAGTTAATATTTGGAGGTGCTTTTTTTACTTCCTCTTTTGAATGATGAGCAAACAAACGGGAGGGTTGTACTAAAGAAGAAGATAAAGGTTGAGAAGCTGAAGGAGAAGCCTGATGTGCAATCATAGGTGATGAGGATGACCAAAAACTTAATTCACCTATTTTTTTACTCATCCGTAAGGGCTCTAGTGTGAGAGTTTCGTCTTTTGCGCTTAATTTTAACTGTTTATCAGATGCTGCTTCTGACTTTAGATGATCAAAAATCTTTTTACAATGTTCAAGATGTTCAAAGACAAGCGATTTAGAAGGGTCTGGAATGGTTCTAAGTCGCTTATTCAATTCTTCAAGTCTAGTGGATAATTTTTCTAGGATGGTATCTGTTGTGTTGCTTTTGATTTTTTTGCTTAGAATGCTATCTAATGCATCTTGAATTTCTGATTTTCCTTTTTCAATATGGCTTATCATTGCAGTGATATATTCTTTGATTGCATTAGTAAGGATGGAGTTTTTACGTAATTGCAATGCGTTATATGTTTGTTTAGCTTTTTTAAGTTTGCTAATGGTTTCAGCAGGAATGTTGCCATATTCTACAATTTCTTTTGATAAAGCGGATAAATTTTTTAATTCTAATGTGATATCTATCAATAATGGGTCTAGGCCATTTGGAATAGAAAAATTGTCCGATGGAAAAATAGTATTTAGCTCATATAAATGTCTATGGGAAGTTTGTAGAGTTTCTATCAAGAATGTCACTGTTTCCTTTTCAGGATTACTGATGGGAACAGATTTTGATTCTGGTTTTTTTAAGCTCGATGTTTTGTTTTCTTGCTTATGAGGAGTCGAAGTGAGGATCGCAGGGAGATAAGATCTCTTTGCTTTCTTGCATCGTTGTTTATATAAATAAGCACCACCGAGAAGACCAAAACCTAGAACGGTCAAACATTTCATTGCCAATTGGCTGTTATCTTTACCTATTTGTTTGACTAGGTCATTAAGCTTAGCTAAATCTTGCATTTCAGAGTTAGAAACTTGCTTCGCTTCTATATTTATAGGGTCTTGCCATAGATTTATAAGTTGTATTACTAATTGTCCATTACTGTCTTCTGCAGAGATACTTGCTCCATGCTCAACGAGTATTCTTGCTGTATCAAAGTGCTTGTTCGTTAAGGCAACTATAGTTGCTGTATTCCCTCTAAAATCGAGTTTTTCAATATCTGCACCATGTTTTAATAATAATATTAAAATTTCGTTATAACCGTGTAAAGCTGCAATACTCAAAACGGGATGATAACCTTTCTGGGCTTCTATCGACCATGTTGCAATGCAATTCGGATTTGTGCCATGTGCCAATAACCACGCTACAACCTTAGAGTAATTTGAATTGACTGCATGTGATAATAAACGAGCGTCACCTGTATAAGTGGTTGAGCCATTTAGAACGTATGATTGTACTGTTTGCAATCCAAAGTTGTTATTAAATTGATGTTCCAGTATTCTTATGATAGTCGCCTCGTCTTTTTGGGTAACTATCTCATTTAATAAATAATGTAGATTCATTTTTCCATCGCGCGCTATATCCATAGCAAGTATATAAAGCGAAATGATTTCATTTTGTAGAGCGAGTGAGAATTCATTCCTTATATTGAAAAAGTGACATATCAATTCTAATGCTGAGTGACCATTATGATCTAATGCTCGTAGATTTGCGCGATGCAGAATTAATTCTTTTACTATAGAGAAATGCTGCATATTTAAAGCTATCGTTAGAGCGGTTCCGGTGGGTCCACTAATTTCAAGATTAACGTCATGCTGTAATAATAATTTTATAATTTCTTTATGATTAAAAAAGGCCGCATCATATAATAATGGAACTCTTTCTGCTTGTATAACGATATTCGGATTAGCTCCTTTACTTAACAGGTAACTTATAATTTCAATAAAAAAAGGTGCTCTGTGATAAGCGAGTGAGCGGTCATGCTTAATAATATGGCTATATTTGTAATAAGTTTGAGCTAATAAGAATGTATAACCCGTATATTCAGTATTTTTATCATCACGGAATAATATATTCCCTAGTCTTACTTCTTTAGGCAAAAGATTAAGTTTTTTTATGAATTCTATTCCGCTTTCTACCTCATCCAGTGCATTGATTAATCTTACAACGGTTTGCATAGGTTCAGAATTCAATGGTTCACTTGATAGTATGCCCAACATATTTTCTTTCATGGGCAATAGTTCGATGGGATTTGTTGCTGTTGAGTGTGAAATGCGTTTTGTTGGAAATGACATCTTTGAAGGTTTATCAGGTTCACTTGCTACTAATGGACAAATTTCTTCTCGTTGTGACAGAAGGGAGGTGGTGGGTATAACTGATAAAGCAGTGGGGTGAGTCGCTGTTGAATGGGTGGAAATCAAAGATCGCATGACGAGTTCATTGCTATTATTAGACAGTTTATCGTCAAAAGGCGTGCAGAAATCTCTAGGGTTTAATTTGCTCGCCTGTTCTGCTTGAGCTGCGAAGTCAAATAAAACGATAGTTAGCAGAAATATAAACAATGGACTTTGTCTATGGATGTTTAGCGGAGTACTATGCGGACTACTATGCGGACTACTATATTGTAGCTGTGATTGCGGTTGTTTCTCGGATTGACCAAATGAATCGCCGCTAAGTTTCAAATCATGTCGTGTTCTTTTCACAGAAGAATTGCGATAGTTTTCAGAATGTCCTATGGTGCGTCTATATGCTGATACGTCTAAACTTTTATTGAATTTATGCTTTGGCATGCGTTTTCTCGTTCTCAGTGATTTATTTTTAACGCAAATTCCGGATAAGAAATTCGCATTTTTAGTAAAAATTATGAGCAATTTTTGCTAAGAATAAGCTTTGTTTTTGTGCGGATAGGCAGGGTATAATAAAAAAATAGGCAAGTCAACAGTTTTGCGCATTAAATATCCATGTCATTCTCTAATTCGCTGGCGCGAAATTAAGCTTGTCTGCGGGACAACGGAAGTGGACAAGCTGTGTGCAGGACGACTGAATATTAGGTTTTGCAACCACCAGTTGATTGATTGTGGGGACGGGTGCACCCAAAGTTGAAGGCTCGCATATTTCGCATATATGGTGCAGATTTGTGGGCGCAGATCCGTTTCAAAACTTAATGTACTGTGAAGATTGCTTGTACACTTAATCTCAGAAGCAGCTCCCGCATGATGCTCTATTTAGCTGACTGTTTCTTTTTTATATCTTTCAACAGATGCTAAAATTTCAGCCTTAGCTGCATCTGCTCCTTCCCAGCCATTTGTTTTAACCCACTTTCCTGCTTCTAAATCTTTATAGTGCTGAAAGAAATGCTCAATCGAACTTAGTAATTCTTTGCCTAAATCCTCCGGCTTTTGAATGTCTTGATAACGCGGAGTGAGTTTATTAATAGGCACCATCAAAATTTTAGCATCGACACCCGATTCATCGGTCATTCGCAATACACCAATAGGGCGGCAACGAATCATAACGCCTGGCCGTAAAGAAAAAGGTGCAATAACTAATGCATCCGCAGGATCACCATCTTCTGACAAGGTATGTGGAATGAAACCATAATCACAGGGATAATGCATGGACGTTGAAACAAAACGATCAACCATTAACACGCCTGATTTTTTATCTATTTCATACTTAATAGGGGCGCTGTGTGACCGGATTTCAATGATGACATTAACATCATTAGGAACTTGTCGTCCTGCTTCGATATGATCTAAATACATAATGGTTTCCTTGAGTGATCCTAAAGAGGATGATTTTTAAATATGGCAGCTATACGGGGCAAATTGCTTGCTAAAAATACGCGCATCGTTATTTATATGCAAGTATTTTTTCCGATTTTCTGTATTGTGAGTTAACGATTCGGTGCTTTAATTACCTTGAATCAACGAAAGATACTGATTCAAAGAGTGTTAGCTTTTTTATTGAAAATCTGGGTTTTTCGACCGTTGTTCCACCCAGCAAGCTTCTTTCTCATTGTTTGGGCGTGCAGACCGCTGTACGCTTTTGCATGACAAGATTGTGGGCGGAACAGAGGTCGAGGTCAAAACATGCTGAAATGTCAGCTGGCTGCAGCATACCTTGTGTTAGAAGCCGTGATGGGAGCAGAAGTAGTATTTGCAGGAGCTATTGTATTACCCTGTGTAAAAAGAGAATAACGTTTATTTTTAGCTTGTTTAAACGTGTTATTTGCTTGTTTATTCGCTTTGTCATTTTTTACCATATAACCCAATTTCATTAAATAGCAAGTTGCAACCAGGGTACAAATAACAGCGGCTGCGATTGCAATACCTGCAGGCGGGCATGCGGCAAATGCTGTTAAACCAAATAATAATGCGCATGATTTAACAGCGCCCAATGTCATACCAGAAAAACTTAGCATTTTAATTCCTAAATTGATTCGTTGCTCCTTATAACGTTTATCCAGGTTTTTTTGTATCGAATCATTTATTGTTTTATCCTCTGTCGTTTTTTCTTTATCCAAGTTGAGTATTTGAGGGTTGTCTTGATTTAAAATTATTAATTGCTGAAATAAGTTTGAATTGGTATTAATATTTTCTTTGTTTACTCGATATCGACAACCCATTTCTAATAACAGATCGTCTTTTTGTGCCATGAGTTTTTTTGCGTCTTCTGGACTATTATTTGTTATTTTTAATTTTGCATTTATCTGGTTAACAAGATGAATTTTTTTAGTAAACCATGTTGCAAGTTCTTTTTCTTGTGCTACTTCAACAAAGTCAATCGTTGATTGTATAAGATCAACAAACATTGCTAAAGCAAAAGAAACGGGTGCAAGTACAACAGAGGAGCATAGAGTTGTATAACCCAATGTGGATACGATTTCTGGAACCCATGACGTTAAAATAAGTTGTGCGCCATTCAAAAAGCTGAGTACGCTTTGCTTTTTGTTACCTTTTTGATATTGATCAATAGCAACGAAAATAGCGCAGACACCATCTATTGTATCCCAGCCAAGTGCTAAGCCGTATTTTAGAATATAATCAGGCAAAAATCCTGATGCGTAATTATCATTTTTATAATTGAAATTTGTTTGTGGATCATTAAAGTCATTAAGGGTTTGACAAATTACGTAGGTTGCCTCAGGAAGTATATTTGCACATCCAATAATATATTTAGTGACGTCAAATGTTAGTTCGGGTGTCGTTAGAGTCGGTGTTTGCTTGATATCATCGACAGGTTTTTTATTTGTGGGTGTAGATATGGTTTCGCTCGATGAGCTTTTTGAGGCAATCGCGTTGAGAAAAGTATCTGTTACTGATGATTCAGAAACTGGTGACTCAGAAACAGATGATTCAGAAACTGGTGACTCAGAAACAGATGATTCAGAAACTGGTGACTCAGAAACAGATGATTTAGAAACTGGTGATTTAGAAACTGATGATTTAGAAACTGATGATTCAGAAACGGGTGATTTAGAAAGAGAAGTGGGTTGATCCAACTGTTGCGTTTCAGAATGGCCGCCTGCTTTTGATTCAGGCGTTGGAGTGTTCTCTGTTATGCCTTTATCTTTAGGTTGTTCTTCTGCATGAGAAGACGTTTGCGGTATGGAAGTGTTGTTGGAATCAGGCTCTATATTATCAGTATCTTGTGATGTATTTTTTAAATGAGTATTACGAGGGCAATTGGAAGCATGCTCTGCTGACATGGTGCGACACGTGCAAATAGTATCGCTCGTGCGATTTTGCATAAACCACCTCTCGTTTTGGAATATAATTATTTTTTAAATGATAGCGGCATCCTAGCGAGTGTTGCTTACTACTCTAAATATCACTTGTTTGCTTTGCGCCGTCACGTCCCATGGACGGATATAGACTAAATCAATCTGCGTCATTTGCGGCACGGTAAATGCGCCGGGTTTTGCTGAAAATACCCATACCTCATGACCTGCATGTCCCATTAGTTTGTTATCAGGCGCTTCGTAATAATGTTTTAATGGCGTAATGAATTGCCTGTCATAGTCACGCAAATACCAGCTGTAGCCGGTCGTTGGATTGGATTCCAAACGAATCATAAATTGCGGTTGGTCTACCGTTACCATAACGCCTAATTTATTCTCTGTATAAATATTTGGTTCTGTTGTTGCAAATGCATCGATACAAAAATTCAATAGCAAAATCATAATCACCCATTTTAAAAAACGCATATTGCAATTCCTGTTCATTATTAAAAGATATAGCTTATTATAACGCTAAAAAGCTTAAGATAAGCTTAGGCCTAAATGGTAATTCTAAAAAGCTTAAGCCTAAGTGGTAGCTTAAGATAAGCTTAAGCCTCTAAGTTATAACTCTAAAAGGCTTAAGAATAAGCTTAAGCTTAAGTTGTAACTGTCCACAGATTTTGAGCCATGATTCTCCTTCCCTCCCATATGTTTTGTATACGGGAGGGAAGCGCAGGGGTTGGGGGTGTTTTCAGTTACCGTCATCCGTTTTAGGTATATTAGCCTTGAGCGCTACTCGGTCATCAAAGACAAAGCATTCTCCGTCATAATGAGCGTTACCCATTTTAGTAAAATAATTTAATATTCCACCTTCTAGTTGATATACCTCAGTAAAACCCATGTTTAGCAAATGTAAACCGGCTTTTTCACAACGAATCCCGCCGGTACAAAACATAACAACAGGCTTATTTTTCGTGATATTTTTTGCGGCATGCGGAAATTCAGAAAAATCATTGATATGTAAATTAAGCGCATTCTGAAATGTTCCAAACGTTATTTCATATTCATTGCGGGTATCTAAGACAGTGATATCACGATTCTCATCTAACCATTGCTTAAATTGTTCTGGTGATATGCTTGTCGCTCGTTCTATTTCTGGATGGATTTCTGGACGGCGCATGGTGATGATTTCATTTTTAATTTTGATTTTAAGTCGTTTGAAAGCAAGAACAGAAGAGTAACTCTCGCGAAATGTTATGCTAGAGAAAATTTCCTCAGCACGTAAAATCTGTTTAAATTGAAGAATATTTTGCGGTTCGCCTGAAAGGTTGATATTGATTCCTTCATGGCTTAAAAGAATCGTTCCTTTGAGTTGCAAGGATTGGCAATGCTCAGTAAAAAAAGCTTGTAAAGAAGGCAAGCCAGTTAGACTAATAAACTGATATCCAGTAATATTCAAGACTTGCATAATGTTGAGTAATCGGCTTTGTGTGTATTAAAAGAGCGCAAACTTTACTGTAAAACATGCTGAATGTCAATTAATCAGCGCATTAATCATCGCATCAGAGAATAAATTATGCTGCAAAATAAACCTACTGCTAGTCAATTTTTATGGAGTGTAATTAAACCCTATAAATGGTGGTATGCGCTTATGTTTCAAGCGCCTATCATGACCGCATTTTATGTGTTCGCAAATAATTATTCTTTAAAATTATTGATTGATGCATTTTCAAATACGATCAATATTCAATACTGGAATCTTGTTTATCCTATTACTTTATTTATAGTTGCTCAGATTCTTCTTGATGTTGTTTGGCGGGTGAGTAATTTTGCAGAGTGGAGTGCTGAACCCTATGTTAGAAAACAATTACTATTAAACGCTTACGATTATATTCAATATCACTCATACCGTTTTTTTCAAAATACACCCAGTGGAGCAGTGGTTAGTAAATTAAAAGGTATTATTGATGGTTATGACGTCATATATTCTAGCTTGCACCACACAATGGGTATTGCTTTTTGTATCGTTTTTATATTAACGATCTCGTTATTATTTGTGAGTGTTCCCGTATTTTTGTTTATGGTTGTTTGGTGTATTGTTTGTTTTATCATTTTTTATCCTATGGGATTAAAGCTCAATCAGTTATCGAGTGATACAGCGGAAAGCAAACATCAAGTGTTAGGGCTCTTTGCTGATAATCTCACAAACATTTTTTCATTGTTCTATTTTTCGAAAAGAAAACAAGAATTAAAACGTGCGGCTGAATTTATTGATAATGATTATATTAAACGGCAAATTGCGTTATATAAATATGATTTTAAGTTTAGTGTCATTGGAGGTTTGTTATTTTGGATTATGTTGATCGGTATTTTTTTATTTATGATTTATTTAAGAAAGAATACTGATATTTCTACAGGGGACTTCACATTTGTGATGTTAATTGCAATTGCTATTTCCAAGGAATTATGGACTTTTATTACTGGAATGTGTGATTTCATGAAACAAATTGGTAATTTTAAATCGTCTCTGCAAATTTTATTTATTCCACATGAGAATATTGATGATGTCAAAGCTAAAGATATCATTATCAAAAATGGTCATATCAAAATTAATAATCTGTCTTTTTCCTATGATAATACTGAACCTGTATTACATAGCCTAAACTTAGATATTCAAGCAGGCGAAAAAATCGGGATAGTCGGTCACTCAGGTGCGGGTAAATCGACATTGATTTCTTTACTATTAAAAAATTTCAAACCATCTGCTGGTGATATTTATATTGATAATTATTCTATTGCTGAAATCTCAACGGATGCGTTGCGTAAACAAATATCGTTGATACCTCAAGATATTATGCTATTTCACCGATCCATTGGCGAAAATATAGGTTATGCGAAAGATAACGCGACATTAGCGGACATTCAACAAGCGGCTAAAATGGCTAATATTGATGATTTTATCGAGTCGTTACCTGAAAAATACAATACACTGGTTGGCGAACGCGGGATAAAACTTTCAACCGGTCAAAGACAACGAATCGCTATCGCCCGCGCCTTTTTGAAGAATGCTCCCATTATTATTTTAGATGAAGCGACTTCAAGTTTGGATACAATCACGGAGCAACAAATTCAAATATCTATTGATAATATGCTAGAAAAAAATAATGCCACAGTGATTGCTATCGCTCATCGATTATCAACCATACGCCATATGGATAGAATTATTGTTATAGAAGCAGGAGATATCCTAGAGCAAGGTAGTTTTAATGAGTTAATGCAAAAAAATGGGTATTTCAAATCGTTATGGGATGCGCAAATTAATGGTATGGTGATATAAATTTAAAAATAAACAGATTCATCTTTTAAGGCGATTGCTGACGTTTAGTCACATTAGAAGCTATTTTTTTCGCAATTTGGCTGCCGGTGGTTTGAAATAAAAAAGGTAAAAAAGCATGAATAATGCATGCTAATCCCCCCCAAACTAATTGAACTCCTGAAATAAGAGCAAAAAATAAGTGTTCAAAATAGGTTTCGCCAATACTGTTAGGGTGTTTTGTAAATAAATTCATTATGTTGTCCTACGATACGAAAAACTCCTAAAAATACCTAAAAAGCGGCTCAAGTTAGTTTATGAAGCGCTAAAAATCACAAAATCATAGCTGCATAAGGTATAACACGCAATATAAATAGTAAATCAAATGTTAAGACTTTCCTATCAATACGTATTCAGATACTATGCGGGTTTTGAGTGTATAATATGAATCAAGCACCCTCATTACCTAGTTATGCCGTTTTAACTAAAGCCATACAAAAATTCCAGCCAAACGGACATGCGTCGCAAATTCATGGTTTATTATGCGGGTATCTTTGTGCCGCAACCGATGAAATACAGGGTCAGTGGGAAAAAATTTTACCGGGTATAACAAAAAGCAAAAAAACGCTCGCTTTTTTGCAAGAGGTAATAGAAACAAGCTATGCTCAATTAAGTGAGTTTTCATTTGATTTCAGTTTGATTTTACCAAATGAAAAAACAGACATTAATGTACGCGCAGAGTCGATAGGTTTGTGGTGTCAGGGATTTTTAACAGGATTAGAATTGCAGCAAGTGCCTATTCAACATCGTGAGCCAAGTCAGGTCACAGAAGCATTAGATGATTTCATTGAAATATCAGAAATTGGTTTCGGCGATATTGCTGAAAATGAAGAAGATGAATCGGCGTATATTGAGTTAGTAGAATATGTCAGACTTTCAGTGTTAATGATATTTCATGAATTAAAAATAGAGCAGTTTCCCGAAGAAGACATTGAAAATAGTGAAGAAAGTGAAAATAGTGGAGATAGTGATCCCCATCTGCATTAAGGAGATATTTTAATGATTACAATGACTGAGTTTGCAAAACGGCGCCAACAAGTAATGAAAAAAATGGGATCAACCGGCATTGCTATTTTAGCATCTGCGCCTCTTGCGGTTCGTAATGGAGATTATGTTTTTCCTTATCGGCAAAAAAGTGATTTCTATTATTTAACAGGGTTTGAAGAACCTGAATCCGTCGCTGTGATTGTGCCAAATCGTAAAAATGGCAAATTTATTTTATTTAATCGTGTGCGTGATCGTGAGCAAGAAATTTGGAATGGATTACGCGCAGGACAAGAAGGCGCACGCAACCTATTTGGCGCTGATGAAGCATACCCTATCAACGAGCTAGAAAATAAATTACCTGAATTACTCGAAGGCCGAGAAGAAATATATTATACCATTGGCCTTGATCAATCATTTGATCATTTATTATTAGCGGCTGTAAATAAAATTCGTGGTAGAGTTCGCAGCGGCATCTATTCGCCGATTGTACTTAAGGATATTACGGATACCGTGCATGAAATGCGATTAATTAAAAGTCCTGCTGAAATTAAATTGATGCGTAAAGCCGCAGAAATTTCAGCAGCAGCACATGTGCGAGCGATGAAAGCGTGCAAACCAGGCGTCAATGAGTATCAACTGGAGGCTGAGATTATTTATGAGTTTCAGCGCAATGGCGCGCGTTTTCCAGCATATACTTCTATTGTAGGTAGCGGTGCCAATAGTTGTATTTTGCATTACAATGAAAATAATAAAGTGATCAATAAAAATAGCATTGTGTTAATTGATGCAGGTTGTGAATATCAATATTATGCGTCGGATATTACGCGAACATTTCCTGCGAGCGGACGTTTTTCTCCGGAACAAAAAGCGATTTACGATATTGTTTTAGCGGCGCAATTGGCTGGCATTAAAGCTGTTCGTCCTGGTGCTATTTGGCCCGCGGCACAGAACGCCATTGTTAAAGTGATTACGCAAGGTTTGTTAGATCTTGGTATTTTAAAAGGTAAACTCGACACATTAATTGAAAAACAGGCTTATTTCCCTTTCTATATGCATAAATCGGGGCATTGGTTAGGGTTGGATGTGCATGATGTGGGCCGCTATAAAGTCGATGGTAAATGGCGTGTATTGCGTCCTGGTATGGTGCTAACGGTAGAGCCAGGTATTTATATTTCTGCTGATATTCCTGGTGTTGATAAGCGTTGGCATAACATAGGGGTGCGGATTGAAGATGATGTGTTAGTCACTGCGAAAGGTAATGAAATTTTAAGTCATGCAGCGCCTAAAACTACCGAAGAGATTGAAGCATTAATGAGGTAATATGCGCTTTAATATAGTTATTGTAGGCGGAGGTATGGTTGGCGCAGCGATGGCTATATCCCTAAAAAATAGCGATTTTACCGTCGCGCTGATTGACGCTGCGCCTAATGATTCTCCTGATGATTCTCGCTTGATTGCTTTGAATGATAATAGTGTACGTTTATTAGAAGCAATCGGTATTTGGCCTACGTTAAAATCCCATGCTGCACCCATAGAACACATTCATGTTTCACACCGTGGCCGTTTTGGTATTGCGCGTATTGATTGTCAAGAATTGAAAGTAACAGCGTTAGGTTATGTTGTTCCTGCTAAATATATTAATACAGCATTAAATTCAGCATTAAACAGGATGACGAATCTGACGGTGATTCGCCCTGCAACGTTACATCATTTATCACAAGAAGAAAATAATATTTTGTTGCGAGTGCAGACGCATGACTCTGCAGAGCAATCTTTTTCTGCCGATGTTGTCATTGGTGCGGATGGTAGTTTTTCTACGGTACGTGATTTATTAGGTTTAAAAACAGATACAGTGGATTATCAACAAAGCGCATTAGTGACTAGCACAATTTTACAGCGTGAACATAAAAATACAGCCTATGAACGGTTTGTTGCTGATGGTGCGATTGCGATGCTGCCATTGCCGGGTTTGCGTGCAGCGACTATATGGACTGCCGCGAATGAAACGATAAAACAATTACTGACGTTATCAGACGACGCATTCCTGCGTGAATTGCAAATGCATTTTGGTTATCGTCTGGGACGGTTGCTTCGGATAGAAAAGCGAGCCGTTTATCCCTTGCAAATGATGCTGGTTAAACACCAAAAACAAGGTAATGTGTTGCTGATTGGTAACGCTGCGCATACGATGCATCCTATTGCGGCACAAGGATTAAATCTAGCATTATACGAAGTGGGGATTGTAGCGCAGTATCTGCAACAATGTACTAGCGCATTAACACTGCAAAATTTATCTGTAGATTCTTTAAAACAAAATTTTAATAAAAAATTATCGCATCACTTAACATGGTTGTTTTCTAGTGATTATTTTATGCTAAATGTGGCTCGTCAAGTTGGTATGGTGGGTTTTGATATGTTGCCAGGGATAAAAAAACAATTTGCGTTGCGGGCGATGGGAAGAAAGGCATAGTAGAGTCTAGAATTTATTAGCGAGAGGTATATTATTTAGGTTGAATTGCTGATCGTCACTTGCAAAAATCGAGAATTTCCAGTGAAATGTATATACCATCTCTCAAATGGCGAGAGCCCAAAATTCATTAGTGAGAAGTATATAATTTAAATAACAAGGTAGGTATTTTATGAGTAATCTTTCTGCAGTTAGTGATAGTTCTTTTGAAAATGATGTTATTGAAGCAAAAACCCCGGTACTTGTTGATTTTTGGGCGCAATGGTGCGGCCCATGTAAAGCAATAGCCCCTATTCTTGAAGATCTTGCACAAAATTATGCTGATAAAGTCAAGATTGTTAAGTTAGATGTTGATAGTAATCCAGCGACCCCGCCCAAGTTTGGCGTGCGTGGTATTCCAACATTGATTTTATTCAAAGATGGTCAAGTCAAGGCTACGCAAGTAGGAATGTTATCGAAAGCAGAATTAATTAGTTTTATTGATACTCACGTGGATTAAATGGGCATCACTCTTGGCAAGGATAAACACAAATGCCAGTTCCTCTCTGTCGTTATTTATAGAAAGCACCTGTAAAAAGGTGCTTTTTTAGTCCTAATACATTGATTTTTTTAATCTTGCCTTTGAAAGGCTAGATATTTAATAAAATTAGTGGTATTTTACCTGACGTGAAAAGATAACCTCGTTTAAGAGCCTATCGATTAATCCACACTGTGACAATAGAATGCCTAAGTTTTACAATTAAAATGGATCCATGAGAGTCGTTGTAAGAATTTATGTTCTTATGTCCACAGTAAAAAAATCCCAATATAAAAATGACGTACCCCAATGATAAATAGTTATATCTCTAAATACAGGCTAACAACACTATGAATTTAAGCGAACTAAAGAAAAAAAGTGCAGCAGATTTAATCCAACTCTCCGAAGAGTATGGTCTTGAAAATATGGCGCGTTCACGCAAACAGGATATTATCTTTGCTATCCTTAAAGCGCACGCGAAACGCGGCGAAGATATTTATGGCGATGGTGTACTTGAAATTCTCCAAGATGGATTTGGTTTTTTACGTTCTGCTGAAGGTTCTTACCTTGCGGGTCCTGATGATATTTATGTATCCCCTAGTCAAATCCGCCGTTTTAATCTGCGCACGGGCGATACGATTTCTGGAAAAATTCGTCCACCTAAAGAAGGTGAGCGTTATTTCGCATTATTAAAAGTCGATCATATCAATTTTGATGCGCCAGAAAATGCGAAAACGAAAGTATTATTTGAAAATCTCACCCCATTATTTGCTAATGAACGTTTAAACTTAGAGTTGGGCAATGGCAGCACAGAAGATATTACGGCTCGCGTTATCAATTTAGTGGCTCCCATCGGTAAAGGTCAGCGTGGTTTGGTGGTGTCGCCACCGAAAGCGGGTAAAACCATGATGTTGCAAAACATCGCTCATTCCATTGCACAAAATCATCCTGAATGTCATTTGATCGTGTTGTTAATCGATGAACGGCCTGAAGAAGTAACAGAAATGATGCGTTCTGTGCGCGGCGAAGTGATTGCAAGTACGTTTGATGAACCCGCGAACCGTCACGTGCAAGTCGCTGAAATGGTTATTGAGAAAGCAAAACGTCTTGTAGAACATAAGCGTGATGTTGTTATTTTGTTAGATTCTATTACGCGTCTTGCTCGCGCATATAACACAGTAATTCCTTCTTCCGGAAAAGTATTAACAGGCGGTGTGGATGCGAATGCATTGCAACGCCCTAAACGTTTCTTTGGTGCTGCACGTAACATTGAAGAAGGCGGCAGCTTGACTATTATTGCAACCGCATTAGTTGAAACCGGTTCGAAGATGGATGATGTGATTTTTGAAGAATTTAAAGGAACCGGTAATATGGAAATTCACATGGATAGACGTATTGCTGAGCGTCGTATTTTCCCTGCCATCAATATCAATCGCTCTGGTACTCGCCGTGAAGAATTGATTGTTAATCCAGAAGAAATCCAAAAAATGTGGATTCTGCGTAAACTCTTGCATCCTATGGATGAGTTAGCTGCGATTGAATTTTTACTAGATCGTTTAAAAGCAACGAAGACGAATGAAGATTTCTTCGATTCGATGAAGAGATAGTTTTTTTATCACAAGAGTGCATTGCTCTCGTGAAGTTGCTATTTAACGCGCTGTCATGCCAGCATGCTTTCAGCTGGCATCTAAGCGGATTCGATTATGATTGGATGCCAGCTAAAAACGTGCTGGCATGACAGCTTCATTAAGATAAAATGTCCACAGTCTCTAACCAGAATCCGCACTTTTAGCAAGGATTAATCATGGCATATTGGTTATTTAAATCCGAACCTACCACTTTCAGTATTGATGATTTAATCAGAAGTCCAAAGCAAACAACACACTGGAATGGCATTCGTAATTATCAAGTACGTAATATGCTGCGTGATGATATGCAAGCAGGAGACCTTGTTTTCTTTTATCATTCGAATGCAACTCCTCCTGGCATTGTTGGAATAATGGAAATTGTAAAAACGGGTTATCCAGATGACTCAGCATGGGATAAAAAATCTCACTATTTTGATGCAAAAAGTTCAATAGAAAAACCACTGTGGTACCAAGTCGACGTGCGTTTTGTAAAAAAGTTTAAAACGATTATTTCATTAGATGATATTAAAAAAAATCCACAGTTAAGTACGATGCTGATTGTTCGCAAAGGTAATCGTCTATCGATTACTCCAGTCAGTGCAAAAGAATGGAAAATCATAACAAGCATGGCGTGAGATAATAAATCTATTGCCCTCAATCATAAGTTTTTTTGATCAATTTGATCATTTTAATATACTTCATAAATTGCTATTTTAGGCTAAAATTAATTATATGCCTTTCTAATTAATTATTTGGAGGATAAGACTATGCAGCAAGAAATAACGGTAAAAACAAAACATGTACAAAAGGTCACTGAAGAATTAGGCCATTTTCTGGCAGACACCTATGGGCTTTATTTAAAAACACAAAACTTCCATTGGAATGTAACAGGACCACTTTTTTATTCACTGCATAAGTTGTTTGAAGAGCAATATCAAGAACTTGCTAATGCTGTTGATGAAATAGCTGAACGTATTCGCTCGCTAGGTGGATACACGCCAGCATCTTTCTCGCAGTTTAGCCAGTTATCATCATTAAAAGAGGAAAAAGAAAAAATAGATGCAACAGCTATGCTTGAAAAACTTATCAAAGACCATGAAGTATTAGCGCAACATGCGATGCATCTCATAAGAACTGCGCAAGCAGCTGAAGATGAAGGGACTGCGGATTTGCTTATTCAACGTTTAAAGGTTCATCAAAAATTTGCGTGGATGTTGCAGAGTAGTTTGCGGTAATGTGAATGCGCTATTTATTTCGCATTATTTTTAAAATAGCGCGCCGCTTTTTTCTTCCCAGCTCTCTTTACAAATTTAGATCTTACTAGCTCATTAATTCTGCGTAATGCGGTCGAGCGAGAGATCGATAGATGTCGAACGATTTCTCCAATAGTGATTTCAGGTTTAATTGTTAGTAATTGTTTTAGTTTATCAATATCGTTTTCTTCAATGGATGATTTCTTTTGAGGGAGGCGGGGGAGGATGCATTTAATGTAATTTTCACCTTCGATTACCGTTGGATTTTGTAATTTCATTTTTTCATAACTTGTGAAAATTTCTATAAAGCCTGATCCTAATTTTTCAATAAATCCTGCTTCACGCATAATTTTACAGATGATGGGATTTCTTAAGTAACTGATTCCTTTTGTGAGATCTCTAGTATCTAGCGGCCCTGGAAACTGGCCTGGGCTAAAAAATTCAATACGATTGTCATAAAGTGCAATTTTACTCGGAGCTTTTATATGGTAATTTCGATGAACTATCATGTTTAATAGTGCTTCTCGAATCGCGATTGTTGGTAGCTCAAGCTTCTCTTCTCTTTTGGCTGTTTTGATAACGAATGAACGTTGTAGGCGTTCAGTAATAAAATGAAATGCTTGATTAAATTGCGAATACAATGTTCCATTGCAGTCTACTGTGGCAATGACTTCTCTTCCGGATGTTCCTTTAAAGTGGCTGCAAATGATCATTGCCTCGGTAAGAAAAGATTGCGGATTATGACCGAATAGTAAAATACCAGATACGGATGGATATATTTTTGAATGTTCATAAGTAATAATATGATAGGCTTTTAACGTTTCTTCAGAGAGTGTTGCTTTTTCATGATTGATTCGCTCTTTTAAGAAGGTTTTAATCTTTTCATTATCTAAATCATCTTTAGTGGCTTGGTATAGAGGAAAACATTCAAAATCGATACCTCTTGCTTGCCATTCTAATTCCTGAATAATTTCTGACGTTGCTTTTGCTGTGGTTCTTCCCAGACGGATATAAGTACCACGTGCTAGCCCTTCGGAACGGCGATAGTAGGGTTTGTTCATTCCTTCAGAAACTTCAATGACAATGATGCGCTTATTTTCTAAAATTTGTGTGGAAATTCGTGGGATAATAGGAGGTGAGCAAGCGTCATATATAGAACGTTCAATAGACTCCATGATAAGTTCAATATCTTTGTTGGTGAGCCCCGTCACTGTGCCGTCATCGGCGATCCCAATAATTAATTGGCCGCCGCTTTGGTTGCAAAAACCAATGATGGTTTTAATAATTTGGTTATTGTCTGGAAGCTCACGCTTAAATTCCAGAGTTGTGGATTCTGGTAGATGATATTTCATATATGCTTCACCTTGATATTTGCTTCACATTTATGATTCATGATAGCTTATTGAAGCATATGAAGCAAATAATGTTGTAATATTTAAATATTTGATTCATTTGATTCAATGTGTCTCGTGAAGTAAATGCTTGAGTTAAATGGAGGGTTTCTAAGTATAATTAATTGAAAAATATATAATTTTATTATTCCTACCAATCACCAATGCTCATTCCCCAACCCGCACCCGCGATAGCCAGTTCAGGAAATCCAAATTTTCCCAAAATCAAAACATAACTAAAGAAAATATATAGAGGAATCGATATCATCGTAAATATCATGCTAGTCCGAGCATGACCTAGGCCAATGATGAATTCAAATAAGACGATTAAAATGAACTTCGGCAATAAACCCCATGCTAAGCCATGTAAATATAAATTGGCTAACCCTACTAATTCTTTCTTTTGGCCAAATAATAGAAAAATGGGAGACATGTTCCATAGTAATAAAAACGTGGAAATAGTCAGTGCAATTGCGAGTATTAAACCATCTCGTAAAACTAATGAAATTCCTCGGTGATCATTCGCTCCATATTTGTGCGCAATCAAAATATTGACTGAGCTAAATGTTCCAAAGTATAAAACAATTAATGCGAAAAAAAGTAAGGAGACTAAAGCACCAGCAGCTAATGTCGATTCACCGAGGCGGGCAAGAAAAATTGTTTGTAAAAAGCCAACAGAAGATTGAATGACGCCGGTGATGACTAATGGAATGGCTAACTTTAACAAAGGGCTGAAATCATTTTTGCTTGATAAACTTTGGAGGGTTTTTAGGGTGTTCATAATAATCTTTTGATAAAAATGGGGTTTAATTCATAAATTTATTTTATTATACAACACATTTTTTTCGTTATACTAATTGATTTAATTTTTGTGAATTGTATCTATAAATATAGTAAAATTAGGTTATCATCAAAATATGGGATAAATGAAATATGTCTAAAACCATTTTGGTCACTGGCGCAAATAGAGGGATTGGATTGGAGCTTGTGAAACAATATGCAAAATCAGGTTGTAATATTTTAGCATGTTGTCGTGATCCTGATCATGCAGCAGAATTAAAGCTTCTTATGCAAACTTACAAAATAATTTCTCTATATCAACTGGATGTAAGTAATGAAAATAGTGTTAAACAATTAGCAGAAGAATTAAAAAATACGACTATTGATATATTATTTAATAATGCAGGAATAGCAGGAAAAGATGATGCTTTGGGTAGCGTTACTTCAGAAGATTTGATTTCCACATTAAAAGTAAATACAATTGGGCCCATTTTAATTGCACAAGCATTGCATCAGCAGGTTTCTCAAAGTCAAAATAAAATAATAGTTAATACCAGTAGCACATTAGGTAGTATCGAATTAAATAAAGGTGACGATTGGTTTTGGCTTTCCTATCGAGTTAGTAAGTCCGCGTTGAATTCCGCAACTAAATGTTTATCAAATAAATTAAAATCGAAAGGTATTATTGTTATATCACTAGATCCAGGTTGGGTCAAAACGGATATGGGTGGACACGATGCGGATCTTACGCCAGAAGAAAGTGTTAATGGTATCATCAACGTTTTAGAAAAAATTTCAAAGGATGATAGTGGGAGTTTTATTCGATATAATAGGCAACGTTTGCCATGGTAATTTGTGTTTACTCATTTTACTTTATTCTAAATTGATAATCGCATGTATACGTTCTTCAACTATTTATTTTTGATTTTAGCAATTCAGATAGCTTTTGTACCGCGATCTGTTTTTCTCTTGCTCGGCCAGAGCGGATTGCATCAATTAGCGTTAATAAATCGTAAAACGCAGGATCAGGATGTTTCATAACGGATTCAGGGACAGAAGAATATAGAGGTTTAAGTGAGATGCCTCGCTCTTCGCCTTCGCCATAAGGCCATACGGGGATAGGGTCATTGCCTGCGGTTATTTGCTTTTTCAGGCTGGGGCCTGAATAGCTAGTAGGTATCCCGCGAGCTAATTCTCCTAATTTTGCAGGGAATATATATTTAAGTGCATGAGTAAAAAATTCTTCGCATGCTTGGATAATGGGTTGGGAAATTTTTTCGTGTACAGAGATTCATATTACATAATTGAGCAAACATCGGTTATTGAATCTTCTTCTATATCCTCAATATTTCCTATAAGCTGCTCGCCTTTGCAATGCGATACCCTGAAATCATATCGCACTAATGATTCGTTAGAGGATAGATATAAATTTCCTTCATCCCACTGTATCGCGTTTAATTCTGACAGTTTAATTGTTTTTATTTTTTTCATTTTTTCAATATCCCAAATAGAAAGGCTGGATGGCCGATGCATTAATTCATCTGCTTGTATAAATAAGTACTTGCCTTTTATGGAAAGGTAAGAAGAACCGCCTAGAGATTCTATAACGTGATGTTTTTTTTCTCTTAAATTGACTGCAACCACTTTTCCACTTTCATGTGACATAAAGACATAGTTTTCTTTTGCTGCAACAGAATAAATTGTTCCGCAATTAGGTTTTGTTCCATAAACTGGATGCACATAATTTAGTAAATTCTTGGTTTTATAACCACCAAGTATTTTTTCTTGTGCCATATCAACAATAACGAAATCAGGACGAGATGAATTAATACCTGATAAACCACATATAAGATATTTTCCGGCTATGACAGCAGAAAAAATATCCTTAATGTCCGAAATGCATTTTGTACTACCATTTTTACGATTAATAATAGTAAGTTCTTTATCATTGACATCAGCGATAAATTTATCTGTTACTAAAAAACGGTTAATTAATGATGTCTTATTAATTTTATATTCTTTTAAGAGTTTTCCTGAAAAGTCTAAACAATGAATACCACTTGGTAAGCGTGCAATAATTTGCTTATCTATAACCGATATTAGTTCCGGGCGTAAATCAGGATATGATGTAATCATTGATGCTAATTTACCTGTTTTAATATCGATTACTAAGATCATTGAATCATACAGACTAGATTCTTTTTTTAATTTTGCTCTGCCAGGACAAATGGCGAATCCATCTGCTGCCCATATTTTTTCGCCTAACATAAAATCATCAGAATATGTCCATACAGCAGTTCTTGTATCTGCATCCCAAGCGTTTATGGTTTTTATGCTTGATGTAATGATTAACTTTCCCCAGTTAGTTATTCCATAAATGACTTCATCTTGGCCATTATAAATTCTCTTATCACAATTAAAGTCTCTTAAGTTATTATCTATAGCTTCAACGCGTGACTTTTTATATTTTTGTAATGAGGTATTAAAAAAACGACAACTAGCAGACAAGCGAGCCAAATCATTTATCCCTAAGTGTTCGCCGACATGGATTAACATATCTTCAGGGAGTATTTGAATAGGTACTGAAAGTTTTTTTTCTTTTCCCTGAGAGAGTGAATCATGTTGATCTATTGCAGATTTGAATATGCTAACTGGCCCAGATTGATCTTTAGCAGGTGGGGATGATGAAGAGGACGGAGTTGATTGTGTGTTTTCATGTAATATTTTTTGTTTCTTTTTGCGGCTTTTCATGAGGGAGAGCCAATAATATAATAATTGCGTAATTATAGATGTTTTTTTACAAAATTTGCAATGCATATAGAATACGGGCTGGGTCAAAATGGATATGGGCGAACAAGATGCGGATCTTACGCTAGAAGAAAGTGTTAATGGCATCATCAATGGTTTAGAAAAAATTTCAAAGAATGATAGCGGGAGTTTTATTCGATATATGCTTCATATTGACAGTGTGAAAAAAGCCTGTTAGAAACTAAAAAGGGCGGTAAATGGAATGAGTAATATATACAAATGACGGCCTATATTATCGATCAATTGCCGCGAAACGAGGTTATTGAATGAGCCATTTTACATCAAATGAAAATGTGTCTTAAGAAGGTCATTTTTTGTCGAACCCAATGTGATAATATGCAACATGCATTAAAAAGGATAGAACGTAGAGGCTTCGTAAATATCTATCCCTTCACTTTTTTTGAGAAATCTACAAATTAAATTTGCAGGAGTAGCCAAAAAAACTGTGCAACATATTTTAAAAGAATACCCCCAAAATATTATTATTGGGATGTCAGATAAAGGAACCATACCATATTGCAACAAGGATGTTGCAATCACAGAATAAATTCCCTCACCAATGATTGAGGCAGCACAACTTCGCATCCAAAAATATTTTCCTCTTAATAAAATTTTCCATTTTGTAATTAAATAAATGTTAAGGTATCCTGAAATCATTATTGTTGCGAATGCAACGATTGTAATCTTTAATAAATGACCCAAAACTAAGTCAAAAGAGTGTTGCTCTGCCCAGTGTGGAGGTGAAGGAATGTTGATTAACAAGAAACACAATAAACTAAATATAAATTGACAAAAAAAACCAGTCCAGAGTATTTTTTTAGATATTTTAAAACCGTAAACTTCAGCAATAAGGTCTGATAAAACGAACCACAATGGAAATGTAATTGTTGCGCCAGAGGCATATCCAAATTTCATTTCAATTGGTTTGTATATAAGGACAGCAGAACATAGCATGATCGTTAAATATAGCATTATAAGAAATGTTAAATATTTATGTTGAGGTAAAGTGGTTTGATATGTCGTTTCCATATGGGTATCCAGTTTTTTAGTAAAATTATATCAAATGATTTGTTTTTTAAGCGTATGCTTTGCATATTTTATGCCACAACATTTAACGCATTATATTTAAATTTTTCTTGCTCATTATCTAAAATTTCCCTGTTTTTTAGGAGAGCCACAATAACAGTACTTGGCAGCGCTAGAATAGCCATAAAGAAAATCTTAAGAACACAAGACCATATGACTATACTGATGACAGTATTTATTGGAAACATCCCAATAATGGATGGAAAAACAGAAATACACGAAAAAATTATCATTCCCAAACCCGAAGAACCAACGCTTCTCAGCCAAAAATATTTTCCTCTAAGTAATATTTTCCAACGGCTTAGCAATTTAGCATTTAAACTCCATCCAACTGAGATACCAACAAATTGAAACGCTGTATATCTTAGCAGATGTCCTAAAACGAGATCATAAGCCTCTTGGCCGTGCCAACTAATAGGCGATTTAAGATTTATCAAAATCAAACAAATAAGAGAGAAAATAAATTGACAGATTATTACAGACCAAAATAATCGCATTATAATTTTTAATCCATAAATTTCAGTAATAAGATCACCTAAGGCGAACCAAAATGGACTTACTAAAGAGGCTGCAGATATAATTCCAATAGGTGTATTAATCAATTTATTTGTAAGCACAGAACTACATGTCATGAATGTCATGTATAAGACTGATAAAAAATAAATATATTTATATTGTTCATTAAAAGATGCTGCAAGCTTCATATATCCCCCTTTAATGCTAATTCTCTGGTAACGGGATCAATTGATTGCCATGGACCTAAGCCGGCTCCCACGAAAAATAGTGGTTGTTCACAGAGTCTTTTTAGTTTTAACATTTTGCGTACTTCATCATCAACAAATGCTCCAGATAGCCAGGGATTTAAAGTTAATGCTGTTGCAACCAACTGAAATGTTTGGGATAAATGACCAACATCAAGTAGGGCAATCCTATATGCTCTAGAATGAGGATATTTATGCCATAGTTTCTCAAATCTTGATGTAATAAAAACACCCAGCGATATTTGTTCTATAAAATACTGTCCACAAAAAATTTCTTTTAAGTTCTCAGTGAAATCTTCAGAATTTATTAATGTTAATATATGGCTATGTGCTTGGTAATGATAGATTCCTTTCGGTATTCCTTCTATATTTTGAGCTAGTATATATGCTTCGCTTGCATGTAATCCCCCTCCTGCAGGTGATGTTTTTCTTAACCCTACTTTATCTAAGCCAATCGAGTGATATTCAGTTTGATCTTTATGAAACGCTCCAAAGGATACATACAATAACGTACTCACAACATCTAATGAAAGAGGTTCATTATAAAATGTTCTACATGTTTTTCTTTTTGTTAACACAGACAAAAAATTTTGTTTCTCGAAGAGTGATAAATTGGGTGTGGGCAGTTGAATTTCAAATCCATTTTTTTCAATTAAAATAGGAGGTGAGGTTGCAGATGCCTTCTCAGAAAACGTTATGTATTCCGAACAAAAAGCGACTGGATCATTGATACTAATATCATGCAAATCGCTTTTTTGAATGCTTGTGCCAAAGTGAAATATTTTTGACAGGCAATCCCAACCCCACTCCTCATTTTCATCATTTACATTTAGAATTAATTTAGAATTTGTTAATTCAATATCAATTTCATTGTGTGATGACGGATCAGAAGATATCTCTAATAGCCTGTTAATATATGCTTCTGTTAGCTCAAATTGTTGGTGATTAATGTAATCCCATACGATAAATTGCCCCTCTCGAAGAATAAAAAATAGGAAAGGATTTAAAAAATTCATTTTAACAATATTTCCTCTTCGAAAGGTTTCTCACACAAATTCAAGATATTTTATTTTTTTCTAATAATATAAGTAATAAATTGACGACTTTTATTATTTTCTAAGTATATTTTTTTCATTCGAGTTTCTCCTTAAATTTTTAATGAATTTATTAAGAGCTTATTAAAGTGGCAAGCTCAACAACCACGTTTCTCCGATAAAAATTTAATAATAGCTTTCATAAATTTTTCTCGTTGATCTTCCCAGATAAAGTGACCACAATTTTCTAAAATTACTAGCTTATTGTTAGGAATTTTATCTGCCATGAGCGTCGCATGCGATGAATCATTTATCCAGTCATTTCTACCAGATAAGATTAAAGTCTCGCATGAAATATCCTGCAAACAACTTTCAAAGTCAAAATCTCTTAAAAATTTTGAAAAACCATAGTTTGTTATTTCGATATTGTATGGAATATTTGGTTTGGTTGTTGGCGGCAATGCATTTCCATTATTCTTATTATAAATATAGAGTGAAGACATGATTTTATAATACTCGCTAAAATGCTGAGCATCTCTAAATGTTCCATTCCACAAATCTTCGGCTGCTTTAATTTGTTCTAATGTTCCCCGCTTTTTCAAATTATTTTTTGCGGTTTCAATAAAACGATAACTAGTAACGCCAGCAATAAGTAATAATCTTTTGATGTTTTCTTTATATTGAATGGCATACCCAAGCGAAGCAATGGCACCATAAGAACCACCCATTAAATTTATTTCGGATAGATTAAAATACTTTCTAATGGCGTCTATATCATTTATGTAATGATTTAATGAACAAAACTCAGGCGATGAATACTCACTATATCCACACCCTCGAGGATCAAAAAGGATTAAATCAGACAATTCAAGTAAATCATTTTTAATTGAGTCATAAACAGCGTGATTACCACCGGGTCCACCTGGCACCATGAGCGTTACTTGTCTTGAACCTAGGTGAGAGCCTTTTTTCAAAATTTCGACAAATATAGTCGTTTTAGGAGCATCTGCTCTAGCGGGAATAGTTATTTTCATAATTAATATTTTTCTAGTTTTATTTTTTCTTAGCTTTTTTCATTTCATTTTCATCATTGAATGAGCGTTCGCATCCTGCAATATAACTAATAGTCTGAACATCCTGACAACTAAGACTATTAATCATAGTTTTATCTAATGATATCTCAGCAGCTGATTTTAGGATGACTTCATCGTTACCTTGATTTTTCAGCTTAAACATCATTTGATTATGTTCTTCACAGAATTCCTGCGTGATAATTTTGCACTTAGGTTGAGAGTTTTGAAAATAGGCAGTATACATAATAGTCTTAATGTCTTTTTTAGGAAAAGACTCTAAAAGCCTATCATCTGAGATTATTTCCTTCGGGGTGGATTCAAAAGTAATGCATTTTCCAATCACTTGGATGACCAATTTACATTGAGTGGAGTGCGGATATTTTATATCAACAAGACGATAGATATCTTGCTGGGCATTTTGACTTTCTTGATATTTTTTAAGCACCCAGCCGGCGTACTCAAATAGTGATGTCACTTTTTTAAATTGCATACCTTTTCCTATCATGATCCATTACAGCTTAATCCTCACAATCCCGTTTTGCTTGCACAATCACGCTCAAAATTTCATCGTTATCATTTAAGCGGGTCATTTTATATTGTTCGAAGTCAGGACTCAATGCTTTTAAATAACGATCTTGAACATCAATCAACAATTGCCGGAAAATAGGTCTGTTTATATTTGAAAGTTTTGCAATAACATAACTTCGATCTTTGGGTAGTCTGTCAGGATCAGCAATCAAAAACGTATTTTTAGGAAAAACGGGATCCATAGCAGCATCTGCAATTTTTAATGCATAACCATTTTTACCAACATTGGCATCAGTGAAAATTAATTCACTACGAGGCAATTGTTTTTTATTTGATGGCCAGCTCAAAGCTTGTTCCCATGTTAAGAAAGGAATTCTAGAAGCTCGATCTAGCCATGGAATTAGCTCATGACCTTTTAACTGATCAATGCTAATTGAAAAAAAATTAGCAATAGGTTCTAAACTCGATAAATGCGGATGCTCGCATGCGCCTGTTGCAATACGATGAATCGTTGGCTGAGGTAAATTAATTTGCCTGGCAAGCTCTGCCACACGAATTTTTTTCTCCGCCATGAGTCGATTTAAGATTTGGCCAATTCTAGTGTTTTTCATAGTTGCAAATTTTGTCATAAAAATAATTTGAATGCTATGCATTATTTTATTGACATGAATATTTTTCATAAATAATATACATAAAATGTATTTTTTGCTGCGTAGAGACTTTGAAGCAGGAAAAAAACATGGGAATAAATGTACCTTAAGGTGAACCAATTCGGCGGCAACCAAATTGGTTCTAGTCTAACTTAGATTGAGGATGAGGCATCCCCGCGGTTGATTATATTACATCAATCTCTGCGATGCTATGTCCTTGCAAAATTGCGGAGTAAACATGATGTTTTTCCTGATCTCAATAGGGAATTTATCTGCTGTCCTGTTAAAGGAGAGGCAATGATGAATTTCTCAACAAGCTTATATTATAATGATACGGCACATCAATCATTCGAAAATCATAATTCTAATGCTTTAAAATTTTCTATAAAAAATGAGCGTAAAATTTTAAAAGCATTTTTACTAAGTCGCTTACATAAATTATTTTGTGAAATATTTCAAAATAAAATTCAAACCTGCAAAATCAATTCTTCAATGGAGTGTTACACAGTGGACAGTAAAATTATTCAACTTCTTATCCAGGGTATCGTAGAAACAGGAGAATATACGCTAGAAGGAATCGCGCATGTAACTAGAATTCCTTTCGATGTGATTTTTGATGCGGCATGCGGTAATAATAATCAATTTTCAATTACACCATGGGCAAGAATTGTGGATCTTTACACACAAGTAAAACCTGAAGTGGCGCAGCTTTTATTTAATAAGCTACTTGAAATCAAAGATAAGAATCATCTTGCGCTTTCGTTATTGCTGAATGAACAATGAGGTATCGCGTTAGTTGTCATGAAAATCATCTATCAATTGTGAGTGTAGATGTTTATGATATTGATCATTCAGGCAACTAACGCTATTGCATTTTTGAACCTCATATTTTGCAGCTTGTATAAGTGATTCCAATATGTTACAAGAAGCTAAAAATCATTTTGATGTTTTTACTTTACAAGTCGAATCATATCATGTGGCTGATACATTAAAATTAATAATATGAAGAAAAATATATGCGGAAAGAAAAAATACGACAATCATATTGGATATACGAATAATCATTTTTACCAATTAAAAAAGAGGAAATGAACTATGAACTTATATATTGCTCATGTGGGATATTATGATTCAGAAGTTGGAATTTATGAACTACATACTAACATACATGTTGTAGCATCAGATATAAAGTCCGCCAGAGATTTAATTAAAAGCCTGCCTATCTATCAAACTAAAAATATGCATATAGATGGAATAGAAGAGCTTTTAACAATTAATGGATATAACATCTACGCTTCAAAAAATAATTTTGAATCAAGAAAAAACAGGACTTTTAACTACGAAGACTTAAAAGCACTATAACAAATGTGATGGAATATCA
>Ga0207116_10057_pt1 | contig 29435 bp, 31 predicted proteins | sample Alteio_BWMinHeat_44_FD_153550 | JGI IMG/M metagenome (GOLD analysis project Ga0207116, IMG submission 153550) | Enriched cells from forest soil in Barre Woods Harvard Forest LTER site, Petersham, Massachusetts, United States -... | ecosystem: Environmental > Terrestrial > Soil > Temperate forest >... | reverse complement strand
CAAGCCACACGACGTTTCGGCGCGTATGCCGCAGATTGCGGCGGAACTGATTGCCAAGATCAAGGCTGCAGCCCAGAGTCGAGGCGTCAGAATGCGGCCGGTTCCCGATATCTTTCCGAGGTCCACCAAGCTCGCTCTTGACCCGAAGAGGCTACCGAGCAGACTTGTGGCCATTGGCGTGTCTACCGGCGGGCCACAGGCGTTGCAGCATGTGCTTTCTCAGCTACCAGGGGACTTTCCGGCAACTATTGTCGTGGTGCAACATATGCCGGAGGGCTTCACTGAAATGTTTGCCCGGCGGCTGGATGAAATCTGCGCCATCGGAGTCAAGGAAGCCCAGTCAGGTGATCTGTTGCTGGCTGGCCGCGCTCTGATCTGTCCCGGCAGCCGGCACCTCAAGGTGAAGCGCTTACCGCTAGGCGACGTTGCGGTCTTAAATGATGACCCCCATGTGAACGGTCATCGGCCCTCTGTGGATGTTTTGTTCAAGAGCGTGGCCGAGGAATTCGGTGCCAAAAGCATCGCCGTCCTGATGACAGGAATGGGCGAAGACGGAGCTAATGGCATGGGACTGGTAAGAGCGGCACGCGGAATGACCATTGCCCAGAATGAGGAATCTTGCGTGGTATTTGGCATGCCCAAGGCCGCTATTGATCGTGGCTTTGCACTACGGGTGGTTGGACTCGACGCGTTAGCCAAAACTTTGTTGGCCCAGTGCACGCAAGATCGCAGGACCGAGCTCGCTTCAGAACCAGCCGATGGTGGCAAGGCTGCTGGCGCAGGACGAGATTAACTTTTAATCCGGCAGGCAAGAATAGGATGCCGGGCGTTGGATTTAGCAGGAGGAGGTTGCACTATGGAGCCGTTTGCCCCAGTACGACGCAGTAAGGATGGTCAGCCCATTCGCTACCTGGTAGTGGATGATTCCGTTTTCGCCCGCAAAAACCTGGCTCGCATCATCGAGACCTTCGGTGGACAGTTAGCTGGCGAAGCCGGTGACGGCATGACCGCAATCACGGAGTACGAACGAACCACACCCGACATTGTGCTCATGGATATCACCATGCCGCAGATGGAAGGCATTGAGGCTGCTGAAAAGATCGTGAAACAGCACCCTGAAGCGCGCATTGTCATGGTGTCCTCCGTTGGCTATCAGGAGAACATCGTGGCGGCGCTGCAGCGCGGCGCGCGCCACTTCGTACAGAAACCAGTGAAACCGGAAGTGCTGTACGAAGTGATCAAATATGTGTTGGGCGAGGACGGTACCGTAGCTCAGGCTGCGGGCGCGGGGGCCTAACCGTGAAAATGGAGCTGATCCAACCGTTCATCAACGCCGCCGACGCCGTGCTGGCTCAAGGGCTGCAGTGCCCCATGGCAATGGGGAGCCTTAGCATGGACGAGGAAGCCTATCGCCGCAAAGGCGTGGCTGCCCTGATCTCGTTGACGGGAGACATTGAGGGACGAATTATCTTTGATCTGGATGCGGAGACCGCGCTGCGCGTGGCCAGTCGCTTGGCCGGCGCAGAATTGCCCGAGTCTGACGAACTGATCAAGGAAACTGTTTGCGAATTGGCGAACCAGGTTGCCGGCAACGCCATCACCGCTCTGAATGATCAGGGATTCCGTTTCCGGGTCCATCCCCCCGCGCTGCATACCTCCGAACACGGCACCCAGAGCAGCGAGGACACCGAAGCTTTGGTAATGTGCTTTGAGACCAATGTAGGGAACGTCTTCATGAACATCGCGCTGCGCTATAACCGCAACCATGAATTAGCGGCGGCAGGGGCATAGAGACAGACGGAGCCGTTGACCTTAGTTTTCGATTGCCGATCGAAAACCTTCGCTAGGCACATTCCAGAAGCGCTAAAAAGCAACACCCATAACAAAACCTTCCTTAGGGCCCTGCAAGGGTAAAAACGGGGTTCTGCGGCGTGGTGGCGATCCCAGTTCCATTCTGCCCGCTGGCCGCCACTCCTGAATTGACGACGGTGAATGTTCCCGAACCTAGAGCAGTTATCGAAAATGTTCCGTTGTTGGCGGGATCTGTCATCCCGGTAATCACCATTTTCATGCCAACCCGGAGGGGAGAGAGGGAGCCGGAAATCAAGTTGTAGTTGTATGTCGTGTTAGGGCCGCTTGGTGATGCCGCCGAGATGTTAACAGTTGACGGCTGAAAATCGCTCGCCGAAGCCGGCATCTGCAGTCCCAGGGAGTCAGCGTTCACGGTACCGGGGAAGGTATCGATAATGGATGTGTTGCCCAAATCGCAACTCGAAACGTAAACTCTGGTACCGTCTGCCGAGGCTGCTGCCGACAACCGGAAGCGCATCGGGGGAGCAGTAAGAGGGGGAACGGTGGGGCCGCAACCGGTCGGGTTCGCCGCGTCGATATCAGTCGATCCTAGTGCAATCGTGTCTGTGATCGTATTCGCCGTCGTGCGGAACACGGTCACGCCTGCGCTGATCGAAGTTTTGCCAGTCACGGGGTCTGTCCCAAGTTGATAACTCGCCACGTACGCGCGAGTACCATCCGGGAGGACTGCAATCGACACCGGGAAGCATCCACCCACACAAACTGAATTCGGCGCGGTTGTCAGGTCGACGGAAGCCAATGCGTTAAGAGCATCGGTAGAAGCATCCAGCACAACCACTTTCGTCGAAGCAGGGTTGGTCACATACAGGCGCGTCCGAGTTTTGTCATATAGCATGAACCCGCAGGCCTGAGGCTGGCCAACACAATTTACGCTGGGGCCGGCCGGAACACTATTCAGTACCGTATCTGCTGTCGTGTCGATCACGGAGACGGTTCCACTGCCGCTGTTGAGCACATAAACTCTGGCGCTGTCAGCGCGAGCGACTGCCCATGCCGGCGCGATGATGTTCAGATTAGTGATGATCGGGTTCACGCTCAGGTCAGCGGTGTTGATGCTGGTCACCGAGCTATTGCCCAGATTCACCATGTAAAGCTTCTTGCCGTCAGGTGTTTCTGCCAAAGCGACTGGTTGCGGAACAGGGTTCTGAATATTAGTGGAATGGGTTGGATCGGCCGGAGCCATTCTACTCACCACGTTGTTCGCGGTTGAGATCGCGGCAACCGTGCCGTAACTATAGTTGGCAACGTATACCGTCCCATTTTCGGTGGTGTGCACAAACACAGGAGTCGAGGGAACGATCCCGGACCCAGCCTGACCGCTTGTCGCGACCCCACCCGCATTAGTCACGGTGAACAATGGCGGAACCACAGCCGTGATGGTAAACGTTCCATTGTCCCCCAGGTTCGGCAACCCCGTAATACCCGTAATGACAATGCTCTCACCGACCTGCAGATCCGGACCCGCGGCTAGAGTGTAGGTGTAGCTGGTGTTGGAGCCACCTCCCGATACAGCCGTAATGTTGACGGTGGTTCTCGGCAGGCTCACTGTCGTTATGGGACCAATGCTCGTCGGGGCAAACGAAGAAACCGTATCTTCCAGAAAGTTGGCAACGTAGAACTGGCTGCTATTGGGCAACAGGGCGGCGTGCACGGGACCCAGTCCGAGCGGGGCAACGCCCACATTGGTATCGCCAGACACATCTATTCGTGTGCTGGTGCCTTGGTTGAAGGTGCCATTGCCAATGGTCCCAAAACCGTTGCCGTTAATCACCAGAACAAAATGAGAGGCTGCTGGACTAGGCGGCGCGGGGACGATGGGGATCGCAACCGGTCGAAAGGTGTCGCCGCAAGCAACGCAGATTGTGATAAGAAACAGCACGACCACTGGCCGGGCCAAACGCAACAATGTCAGCAACACCCCAACGGATGGATCCATGGATTCGCAGTGATCTCGAAGAGAATTTTTTATTCTAACGGTTGAACGCGATATGCGCCATAGAGCCACCACTTCGGTGGTGCTGCAGTTTGACAAAGGAAGCGAGCCAGACGCGCGATATGGCATCGTGAAGAGCGCGACGCAGCGCGCGGCTCGCCCAGATCCCTCGCGGCGCAAAAGAGGCTTGCTCGGGATGACAATCCAAACTGCACCACCACCAGCGTTTCGCAATCTGGCGCTTGGGAATCAGCCTTTTAAGGTTAGTGTCGAAGAGAGAGCGGAAAGTTGCATCAAGGCGTGGCAGAAAAAGCCCGGCCTCAGCCGAAAATCGGGCAAACGCAGGACACGGGAATCCGGCGTATTTACCAGCAATTGGCAGCAGCTAATATCAACTTCGTCCGCGGGATCTCTTGCTGGAGGCCGCCGCCGCTCGGCCTTCCGTGGCCACAGGTTTCTTCTTTCCTTCCATCTCCGCGAGACTCTGCTTTAGAGCAGACATCAAATCGACCACTGGAGCGAGTTTCTTGGGCTTCTCCACTTCCGCGATCTTGCCACCTTCAAGTTTGGTCTGGATGAGATTTTTTAGGTTCTCCTGGAAGCTGTCCTGATATTTCTCTGGATCCCAGTCGGCAGCCAAGGCCTCGATCAATTGATGCGCTACTTTGACTTCCGCCTCTTTCAATTCGACATCGGGCGCGCCAAAGCCTTCCACCTTTCGAACTTCTTCCGCGTAGTACATGGTGTGCAGCATGAGCCCGCCTTCATGCGGCCGCAGGAAGACTGTGTACTCACGGTTGTGCATGGTGAGCTTGGCGATGGCAACGAACTCGCTCTCCTCGAGGGCCTTAGTTAGAAGGGCATAGGGCCGGCGACCCGCTTCCTCGGGAAGCATGTAGTAGGACGACTCGAAGAAAACCGGATCTACCTCGCTGGACTTGACGAATTCCAGGATTTCCATAGTCTTGGCGGTCTGCGGCTCGATCTTCTTGATCTCATCCGGCTCGATGACCACGTACTCGTCCTTGCGGTACTCATAGCCCTTCACGATTTCGCTGCGCTCCACGACTTTTCCGTCCGCCAGGCAGACATACTGTTGCTTGAGGCGAGAAAGATCATCGCGATGCAGCATATTGAAGGAAATTCCGGAACTCCGGGCGCCGGAGAAAAGTCGAACCGGCATGGAAATCAAGCCGAAGGTAAGATATCCAGACCAAACCGAAGCCGCCATGTTCACCCCGTTGTTGGAATGGCGCGAACGCGAACCATGCGCCAGGGTAGTGAGTTTAGACTACAACCGGGCATTTGGTGCATCCAGATTGCGCTGGTAATCAAAACTAAAAGCGCGATATGTAGTGTGTGCCAGTATCGGGTACTCGGAATGGTAGTACATGGGTTGGACACAAAGCAGATTCGGCTACGGACTTCTGCGGCACTTTAACTCACGATGCAATTCGCCATACCTGATTCCGGCGCCATCATGAATGCCTGGCCGGCTGGGATCACATCCGCGGGCGGTCCTCTCTGGATCGCGATAATGGTGACTATTGGATTCGCCGCCCTGGCGCGCCTGGTGCGAGGTGTCAGCACATCGGGAGCAGTGGCGGGAGCTATCGTTTGTTTTCTGTTGTACACAAGCGCTGGGCCCGGCGCCTTCGCAACTTTAGTCTGCGTCTTCATGCTGGCCTGGATCACGACTCGTCTGGGGTATCAACAAAAGTTAAGGCTTGGAACGGCCGAAAGGCGTGAGGGAAGGACTGCGTCGCAGGTTTTGGCGAATCTGGGAGTTGCCGTAGGCTGCGCGGCGCTCTATGCACGCTACCGTAACGGCATTTTCCTGCTCGCAATCGCTGCAGGTCTCGCAGAAGCGGCTGCTGACACAGTTTCAAGCGAATTTGGCCAGGCCAACAGTCGGCAAGCGCGACTGATCACCACTTGGGAAGTGGTGCCAGCGGGTACTGACGGCGGTATAACGCTGGCGGGGACTTTGGCGGGAATCGCCGCGGCGGTTCTGGTGAGCTCAGTCGGCGCTCTTACGGCTCTAATACAGTGGAGATGGGTGGGAATTTCCGTGGCGGCGGCGGTCATCGGTATGATCGCGGACAGTTTCATTGGCGCGTGGTTGGAGCGTCGGCACTGGCTCAACAATGACGCAGTAAACCTCGTAGGCACGCTGATCGCAGCCGTGATCGCGTCTCGTCTAGCTTGACCCTTGGCGCAGAACCAATCAGATTCCCAAGGTCATGTCCACAGGTTCCTTGAAGGCAGCGTAACCAAATCGGAGAATGGAACCGCACCCCTACTCGAGGAGCTGGCATCTAACTCTCGACGAGCCTAGTGGACAAACCCATAAGACCAGGAAGACGACTTAGGCGTAATGAAGATTCGTACCTTTGTAGTCGGATATGTGCTCGCTTTGGCCCTGCTTGTATTTGCGCAGCATCATACGCAAGCCTCGCCAGCTGGGGGGTTTCGTGCCGTCGTTGACCTGACCCACACGATCAACGAGCGGGTTCCTACCTTCGAACCCGGAGGCAAGGACGCCTACCAAGCAGAGACGATCGCGACAATCGAAAAGGACCATTACTTCGCGCGCAAAATTTCGCTGCCAGAACACTTCGGGACGCACATCGATGCTCCGGCCCACTTTGCGCGCGGCTTGTGGACGGTCGATCAGATTCCGCCGGAGCGGCTAATCGCACCGATGGTTGTACTCGACGTCAGCGCAAACGCAAAGAACCATCCTGATTATCAGATTTCTGTCGACGACATTGCCGGGTGGGAGCAGGCTAACGGCCAGATTCCCTTGGGAGCGGTGGTAATGGTGCACACGGGCTGGGATTCGCGGTGGGACTCACCCAATCGCTATCGCAATGCCGATGCCAAAGGCATCATGCACTTTCCCGGGTATTCAAGGGATGCCGCCCAGTTCCTGGTGGAAGGCCGCAATGTGCTTGGATTGGGCATCGATACCCTAAGCGTGGATTACGGTCCTTCCCAAGATTTCGACGTGCATCACTACACCCTGGCGCACAGTTTGTATCATCTGGAAAACGTGGCCAACCTTGACCGGGTGCCAGTGAGCGGTGCCACTGTCGTGGTCGCTCCTGCGAAGCTGGAAGGCGGCTCCGGAGGCCCGGTCCGGATTCTCGCTCTTGTGAAGTAGCCTTAAGCGTCACTCGAACCTCTCGCCCATCCTTTGCGATTAGCGTTTTTTCTCGCTTTGATTACGACTTTTCATGGCAGGTTGCGGTTCGTTCCTATGCTGTAATTAGAGCGGAGGCAAAATGAGCGATCCACGATACCCGATCGGTAAATTCACGTTTGACGGTTCTTTGAACGAAGCCCAGCGGGAAAAGTTCATCGACGATATTGAGCAGACACCGGCTTCACTGCGCACCGCCGTTAAAAACCTGTCACCCGAGCAGATTGAGACGCCGTATCGTGATGCGGGTTGGACCGTGCGCCAGGTGGTCCATCACGTTCCGGAAAGTCATATGAACGCGTATATCCGCTTCAAGCTGGCGCTTACCGAAGACGAACCGACCATCAAGCCCTATATGGAGGATCGATGGGCGGAACTCGCCGACGTTCCCTCTACGCCGCCAGAGGTTTCGTTGGCACTTCTCGATTCGCTGCATAACCGTTGGGTCCGCTTGTTACGTACTTTCCGCCCAGAAGACTGGAAACGAACCTTCCGCCATCCGGAACTAGGGGTGGTATCGCTAGAGAAAAATTTGGCGCTCTATGCCTGGCACGGACGGCACCACACAGCGCACATCACGGAGTTGAGGAAGAAGATGGGCTGGTAATTGTTTTCTGCTTTCTCATTCCTATCATCCTGAGCGCGGTGGCTATTGCGCGAAGCGCGACAGCCGCGGAGTCGAAGGATGACAGAGGCGGAAGGCTATGCCGGGACGTGCATTCGCCATGCCACATAGCCTAATGCCTCCCGAAGCACGGCCCAAGCCCGCTGCCACTGAGCTCGCGGACGTGAGTCAGGACGCGGCGCGACGAAGACTTGCACTCCTTCGTGTTCCAGCAACTTGCGGATGCGGAACACGTGATACTCGTCGCTGACGGCGACGCAACTGTGCATGTGGTTGGTTCGCATGATTACTGCAACCCTTTGCGCCGACTGCGCAGTATCGGAGCCTTGGGTCTCGGCGATGAGGCTGGCATCGGGAATTCCACGATGCATCAGGTATTTGTGACCCACGCCACCTTCGCTGAAACTGGGATCAGCCGCCGCGCCGCCTGTGGTTATGACCACGGGGGCAATTCCTCGGTGGAAGAGTTCAAAGGCATGATCCAGGCGAGCCCGGTAGACAGGGGAAGGCCGTCCGGAGTACTCGGCGGCGCCGAAGACAACGATGGCATCCGCGTGATGGAGTTCCTGCAGCGAGGCTTGATGGACAACCTGGACACAGATTGCGCTGACCCAGGCCACTGAAGCCGCTGCAACCAGAGCTAGCAGCCACAACCACCAGTGGCTCCGCCGACGCCGGTTGGCCGCTGCGTCATTCATCCTTGAGCGAAGAACTCGGAGATCTCCCGAGACGGGATTGCGCCCTCCCGCAGAATACGCCAGCGTGCGTCTTCATCGGTGAGATCGACGATAGTCGACGGCACTTCGCGCGGGGACGTGCCGCCATCCACGATGATCGAGATGCGATCTTTGAGTTGGTCGCGTACTGCCAGCGCTGTGGTGCACTCCGCTTCCCCGCTCAGATTAGCAGAGGTCGCAGTGATGGGAATCTGCGCGGCCTGCACCACGGCCAGCGGTATCCTGGAGTTGGGAATACGCAACGCAACGTTGCCGGTATTGGCTGTAACTTTCAGGGGCAGTCTCGAGGAAGCCTTCACAATGATGGTCAGTGGGCCCGGCCAGAATTTGCGGGCAAGGGCTTCAAACTCTTCCGGTAAAGGCCGCGCCATTTCTTCGGCCTGCTCCACACTCTCAATGAGCAGCGAAAGCGGCTTGTGGCGTGAACGGGACTTAATCTCATACACGCGATCGACGGCGCGCAAATTAAAAGGATCGGCGGCCAAGCCATAAAAGGTGTCGGTCGGCATGCCCAGCACTTCGCCGGCGCGAATCTGGTCAGCCGCATAGCGGATTAGTGACGCTTCCGGTTTATCGTTACTGATCTTGAGAATTTCAGCGCGCACTACACATCCCTTCCCCGAGTGTGTCCTGAAATCGCGAAAGCTAACATAACACGAGGAAGCGCTGCAAGCCGAGAGGAACGGGGTATCATCTCACCGAGCCAGCATTTCCGTGAAAAATACCCCCACCCCTAACGATCAGGCGGTTCAAAGCCGATTGCGCCGTATCGACGGCCGGCACAATGCGCTGGTGAAGGAACTCCGGCAGGCTTTCGCCCGTGGCGAGTTGACCGAAGACGGCTATTGCGCAGTCGAGGGCTTGCACATTCTGGAAGAAGCCATCCGTAGCGGGCTGAAGTTTCGTGCGGTGTTTTTCAGCAGCTCCGCAGCCACGAAGGCCGAGAGACTGCTGCCACAGCTCGGCGCTCACGTAGAAACTGTAATGCTGCCCGACCGGCTGTTCGCCAGTGCCGTTCCGAGTGAAGCCCCCCAAGGCGTCGCGGCTTTGGTGCGTTGGAAAGAAGTCTCGCTGGATGTTGTCCTGGCCAAAGCTCAGGCGGGACCGCTGCTGGCGATTGCCGGGGTTCAGGATCCGGGGAATTTAGGGACGATTCTGCGCTCGGCAGAAGCTTTCGGGGCAGCGGGCGCGCTTCTTGGGGAAGGCACGGTCAGCCCATTCAATCCTAAAGTGGTACGTGCTTCGGCTGGATCAGTCTTCCGTCTTCCTACGGTACGGGCCAAACTTGCGGCTGCAATTGCCAGCATGAGGAAACAAGGGCTGCGTTTGATTGCGACCTCTTCACACAAAGGCACACCCTTGCCTGAGGCTAAGCTGGGTGGTTCGCTGGTCGTATTTATCGGAAGTGAAGGCGCAGGGTTGCCACGAGACTTGATCTCCGAGGTGGATGAAGCAGTGGCGATCCCGCATTCTCCAAGAGTGGAATCGCTGAATGCGGGCGTGGCGGCTAGCATCGTGCTGTATGAGATATCCCGGCAAAAACCGATGACCACAAAGGGCACGGAGGTACGCGAAGGAAGCGAGCAAAATTGAAGGCGAACACGCTACGTTTTCCGTCGTGAAATTTTGTCCCACTTCGTGGTGAGCGCTTTCACCGGAGATGGTAGGCCATCATGAGCCTGTTTCAGAACATGCCGAGCCGTGACGATCCAGGCGATCGTACTCGTCCGCTCGCCGACCGGATGCGCCCGCGCACCCTTGATGAATTCGTCGGGCAGGAACAGCTCATCGGCCCGGGCAAGCCGCTGCGGACGCAGATCGAGCGTGACGACACCGGTTCGCTCATTTTTTGGGGACCACCGGGCACGGGCAAGACCACGCTGGCTCAGATTATTGCGCGCATGACGAAAGCGGAGTTTATCGAGTTCTCCGCCGTGCTGGTTGGGATCAAGGAAATCAAGCAAGTGATGGCGGACGCCGAGCGCGCGAAGCAATATGGCACGCGCACCATTGTTTTCATCGACGAAATCCATCGCTTCAACAAGGCGCAGCAGGATGCATTTCTCCCCCACGTAGAAAAGGGCAATATCCGGCTGATCGGTGCCACCACCGAGAATCCTTCGTTTGAAATTATCTCGGCACTGCTTTCGCGCAGTCGCGTTTACGTCCTTAAGCCGCTAACGGAGGATCAAATCGTTCTGCTGCTCAAGCGCGCGCTCGCCGACGAAGAACGCGGTTTGGGAGCCATGAAGTTGCGTGCCTCAGAGGAAGTCCTCCGGAAGACTGCGTCCTACTCGAGCGGTGATGCCCGCAGCGCCTACAACGTACTGGAAGTCGCTGCCACCCTAGCTAGAGGGCGCGCGGGTAAGGAAGTGGGCGCGGAAATTACCGATGAACTTATCCAGGATGCTTTGCAGAAGCGCGTCCTGCTATACGACAAGGCGGGCGAGGAGCATTACAACCTCATCTCGGCCCTGCACAAGTCGGTCCGGAACAGCGATCCCGATGCTGCGCTCTACTGGCTGGGCCGCATGCTGGAAGCTGGCGAAGATCCACTCTACATTGCTCGGCGTGTGGTGCGGATGGCGGTGGAAGACATTGGATTGGCTGATCCTGGCGCGCTCTCACTGTGTATGGCGGCTCGCGATGCGGTGGACTTCATCGGTATGCCCGAGGGGAATCTCGCCCTAGCACAAGCAGCCGTCTATCTTGCGTTGGCGCCCAAATCGAATGCCTTATACACCGCGTATGCCGCGGTGCAACAAGATGTGGAGCAAACCGCGGCCGAGCCAGTCCCATTGCATTTGCGCAATGCACCCACGAGCTTAATGAAGGGATTGGGCTACGGTCGGGGTTATGAGTACGCGCACGACGTCGAAGGCAAGATCGCCGATATGCAGTGTTTGCCCGACAATCTTCGCGACCGTGTCTACTATCGTCCCACCAACGAAGGTGTAGAGAAGCAAATGCAGGAGCGGTTAGAGGACATCAGACGTAGGCGATCCCAGGCTGAGAATGGCGCTCGGGGGCTCCCGAAAACAGAATCTCAGGCCTAGGGCTACGCATCCAATGAGATACCTACCGCCTGTATCTCCAAGGAGGGCTTGCCCGTGGCGACCAGCCCGCGAATCGCTGATTCCGTCGGCGTCAGCCAACTGCACGTTGAGCAAGTAGAAGACCTGCTGAAACTGCAGAAGGCGGCGCAAAAGATCACCTCGATCCTTGACCTGGATCAACTCATCGACCGTATTGTGAACGATGTCGCACGTTCCTTCGGGTTCCTCGACGCCTACGTCTATCTGCACGACGAAAAGCGTGGAGAACTGGTGCTGAGCCACGGGCACGGCTGCACCGACTGCGCTGTCCATGGCATAGGTCACAGCCTGAAGATCGGCAAGGAAGGCATGGTTGGCTATGTCGCGGCGACCGGTCAAATGCGCTACGCTCCCGACGTGCGCAAAGATCCGTATTACATCGGCTGCGACGAGTCCACGCTATCCGAGGTGGCGCTTCCTCTGCAGGTCGACGGTCAGTTGGTGGGAGTCTTCACCGCTTCTCATCCTGAACTGGACGGATTTTGCGTCGAGCAGTTGCGGCTTCTGCAGGCACTGTGCGGTCATGTGGCGGTCGCAGTAAACAACGCCCGCCTGTTTCAGCAGGAACGGCGCGAACGGCAGAAGATGAGCGAGGAGGCCCACGAAGCACGCGCCATCCAACAGGCTCTGCTGCCGAAGAGTTCCCCCTATGTCCCGGGCTTTGCCATCTCCGGACTTTCGGTTCCGGCAGGCGCCGTTGGGGGAGATTGGTATGACTTTATTCCACTCGACGACGGTCGCTGGGGACTGGTGCTGGCCGATGTCTCAGGCAAGGGCACAGCCGCTGCGCTACTAATGTCGGCCACTCGTGGGATGCTGCGCTCGCTGGCTGAAACTCACTATGGTCCCGGTGAAGTGCTGACGCGTCTGAATCGCCTGCTGGTTGAGGATTTTCCTCATGGCAAGTACGTGACCATGATTTATGGAGTTTTGGATCCCGCGAGCCGGATTTTGACCTTCTCGAATGCCGGGCATTTGTTGCCGTTGCTCGTGGTTGAGGGCAAGAAAGTGCAATGCCCGAACACTGACAGAGGAATGCCCCTCGGCCTGGGGTTTGGCAGTTTCTCTGAAGTTGAGGTGCCGCTACCCGAAGGCTCGCGTTTAGTGTTCTACAGCGACGGCATTACCGAAGCGGAGAATATCAAGCAGGAAGAATATGGGCGGCAACGCCTGGAAGCGCACGTCCTGCAGCCAGAAGCGTGCCCGGAAACCGTGCTTCAAGATGTGCGGTCATTCGTCGATGGAGCCCACCTGAGAGATGACGCCACGGTGATTTTCGTCAAGGCTTGAATGCACTCAACCACGCCTATCCAAAGCGTGCGTGGTGCTCCTGCAGGATGCAGCGGTCCATAACGACGAAAATGCCTGCGCGGCGCGCCTTCTCCGCAGCTTTCTCGTTGATCACCTGCTCCTGCATCCAGACAGCTGGAACTTTCAGTCGGATGGCCTGATCCACGATTTCTTCTACATACTCTGGACGGCGGAAAATATTTACGATGTCAATCTTCTCCGGGACATCCAGCAACGAAGCGTAGGACTTCTCCCCCAAGGCCCCATGTATCTTCGGGTTCACTGGGATAATTCTATAGCCCTGCGTTTGCATGTACGCCGCTACTCCATGGCTCGGACGCAACGGACTATTGGAGAGTCCCACTACTGCGATCGTTTTAGCGCGTTTCAGCAGGTCTGCGATTGGGTCCGCTTTCGGAAGCGAAGACATGACCAGAACATTGTAGCGACGCCATGATGGAGAAGCCAGCTATCAGGCCATGTGCGGCCGAGCGTCAATCAGTCTTTCTTGTTGGCGCTCAGTTTCTGCTTGAACATCTTGGTGGCCAGCTTACGAACCGTCTCGGAGACTTCTTTGTTGCCCGACAAGTGACGCAGATCTTGCGTCAGCAGATGCTTGACCAGGCCCAGCGAGACATCCAACGGCGTACGCGGGTTGAATACCAGGTTCCGCACGATGCCATAGTGCTTGACGAAGCGGCGCTTCATTGGGATGCCGCGAAGCACAGCCTCCAGCACGTTCTTCTGACTGGCAAACCGTTCGACTTCGCTATCACTGAGCTTGGGCGACTCCAGCACCGCCAAGGCCACCACCTTGGTTCCGTCACGGATGAGCAGAGAGCGTTCCTCCTTGTTACCTTTCATCGCCAACTGAATGCGGCCCTTGATGTCCAACTTGGCAATTTTCTGGAGTGCGCTGCCCCGCTCATGTCCGGCGCCGAGAAAGGATTTCTTGGCAACAGCGGCCCTCTTCGTGGCGGACGTTTCTGGCGCGAGAGCGGGGCTAGCCTCGGCCTCAACTGTTGCTTCAGTGGGCTGCTCTTCTGCACTGGGCACGAACTCGTCTGCACCGGGCACAAAGTCATCGTAAAAACCGCCAATCGGCTGGAATGGTTTCTCTGCCTGCTCTGAGATTTCACTCGCGTGGTCGCTGAGGTAAGCGAGGAGCCCTTCATCCGGCGTGTCATCTGGCTCAGAGATTTCCGACTCTGGTGGAGCTCCTGCCAAGTTTTCTCGGATCTCCGTGACAGGGTACGACCGTGCGATCAGGGGAACGGTGGCCGGAGTCTCTGAGGCCGGAACCGAAACCTTAGGCGCTATGGACGCAAGTTGAGTTTCAATTCTTGCGGACTGGATTCCGCTCACATTTGAATTCGAGCTTAACGAATGCAGTATTTCAGCGGAACGGCTTACGCGTCCGCTGTTCAGCATCGCTTCCACCGCCTCGCGCGGTCCAGTTGCTGCGAGGTCGATCAACGACCCTTCGCTGACCGCAGGGTTATCAAGCAGCGCCGGGAGCAGCGGTGGGCGCAGGTTCTGCACAGAAATCATGTAATCCAGCACTTCTTTGGGAGTGTGCGGATCAGCGGCCGCAGCTTGTGATAATGCCTCGTCCCAGCCCGCCAGAGTAAGCTTGGCCTGTTCAGCGAAGACTTTATTGTGATTCGCGAGATACACCAGAATTTCGATCATCTCGCCAGCGGGAACGGAGAGGGATCCTTTGGCGGCCGCCTGCATGAGGTTTGAAGGCAAAGCCGATGCACGGATAAGATCGATCATCCGCGCCATGTTGCAAAGATCCCAGTTATGGTCATAACCCGCCTCGTCGTCAGCAGACGCCGCCGAACAAACCGCCTTCGCGCGCTTCTCAACGCTTCAGTGTATTTCGCCGCAAATCCTGGCGGCATTGTCACAACAGGTTCTTCCTCGTACGGCTTCAATTCCTTCCTTTGCGATCAACGGAACCATAACCAACCCGGCGATCGGGTCGGCCCACCACCATCCAAAGCTGGCATTTAGAACAAGTCCCGCGAGCAGAATCGTGGACAAATAAGCACAGATGTCAGTCTGACGGGAATCGGCCTGCATGGCACCGCTGTTGATTCCGCTCGCAATCTTGCGTTTGGCGCGCGCCAGCAGGGGCATGACGACCAACGAGGCGCCGGCCAACAGAATACCCGGCAAGCTTCGCTGCGGGGCTTCGCGTCGGAGCAACGTATTAATTCCCTCGAAGCAGACGTAGGCGGCAAGCACCAGGAAGCAGATTCCCACTGCCCGCAGCGCCGTTTTCTCAGCCCGTTCGTGGCTCGGAGCATGGCGGTCCACACGTAAGCGCCAGAGCATGACCGCTGCAGAGGATACTTCTACTACAGAATCCAGGCCAAAGCCGATGAGAGCGATGCTGCCCGCGACGAACCCACTAATCAGTGCGATCAACGCCTCGAGCGAGTTCCAGCCGAGGGTGAAGTATTCCAGGCGAAGTCCACGGGCGACTATGGCCTCGCGAGTGTTCATGGCTGCTTCTCCCCACGTCGCATCTGCAAATACGCCCGGATAAACGGATGCAAGTCGCCATCAATCACCCGGTCCACATCGCCGACCTCAAGCTTGGTTCGATGATCTTTGATCATGCGGTAGGGCTGAAGCACGTAAGAACGAATCTGTGATCCAAAATCGATGTCAAGCTTCGAATCTTCGATCTTCTTGGTAGCGGCCCGCTTCTTCTCCAACTCATGCTCGTAGATCTTGGAGCGCAGCATGCTCATGGCGCGGTCTTTATTTTTGTGCTGCGAACGCTCGTTCTGGCAGGCCGCTACCAGTCCGGTGGGAATGTGAGTAATGCGGACCGCCGAGTCGGTGGTGTTGACGTGTTGTCCGCCTTTGCCGCTGGAGCGATAGGTATCGATGCGAATGTCCTCCGGCTTGATAACTACCTCAATAGTGTCGTCAATTTCGGGGGAGACGAACACGCTGGCGAACGAAGTGTGACGGCGCTTGGCCTGATCGAAGGGGGAGATGCGCACCAGGCGATGCACGCCTATTTCGCTGGTCAGCAGGCCGAAAGCGTATTCCCCGTTCACTGCGAAAGTAGCCGACTTCAAACCGGCTTCTTCCCCCGGCTGGTAGTCATAGAGCACTGTCTGAAAACCTTGGCGCTCGGCCCATCGCAGATACATTCTGAGCAGCATATCCGCCCAATCCTGCGATTCAGTGCCACCAGCGCCGGGATGGATGGTCACAATGGCGTTGCGCGCGTCGTTTTCGCCGGAAAGTAAGGTCTCGGTTTCCAGGCGATCTACCAACTGGCGCAGGGAATCAATCTCGCGGCGCAGGTCGGCATCCACGCTCTCCCCTTCGCGAGCCAGATCAAAATACGCGGAGATATCGTTGGCGCGCCGGATCAGCTCAGCCTCGGTGGCGAGCATGTCTTCGAGGCGCTTTTTCTCGCGCATTACCTGCTGAGATTTCTGGGGGTTCGACCAGAGATTCGGGTCGGAAGCCTGCTTCTCAATTTCGGCTAATTGCGGACGCAGCTTGCTGGTGTCAAAGGTACTCCCGAAGTTCGTGGACCTTATGCTGCAGCGGCGAATATTCTTTTTCTAATTCTTCGATCATCTATGCCTCTGCCCTGACGCGGAATGGTAGGCGCGCGAGCAGCGCCCCTGCGGAAATTATCGCACATAGGTAGGCGAACCAGTCCCCATGGCGACTGTAAAACGTGGTTACGTTCGAGACGGCGTAAGGGGCATCGACTGCCGTGCGGATCTTTCGCGGAGCACTAGCCACGATTCGTCCATAGGGATCAATCGAGGCGGTGACTCCGGTGTTGGTATCACGTAGCAGCCAGCGATTGTTCTCCACGGCCCGCATACGCGCTTGTTTCAGGTGCTGGGCGTAAGCGCCGCTGTCGCCATACCAACCATCGTTAGAGATATTCACCAATACCTGGGCCCCATTTGCGGCGAGCTGGCGGACTTCATCCGGAAAGATGGACTCGTAGCAGATGAAAATTCCCAGACTGTTCCCGTCACCCTGCAGCGGCGCCCGCGATTCTCCCGGAGAAAAATCACCGACTTCCTTGCTCAGGCCTCCGGCAAAGCCAAAAATGCTTTTGAAAGGCACGTATTCGCCGAAGGGGACGAGGTGCATCTTGTCGTAGCGGCTAACCCATTCGCCACGCGGGTTTACCAGCGCTGCGGAGTTATACGACTGAGTAACCCTTTGGGATGACTGGCCAGCGTTGCTGGTTCCCACACTTCCCGCTAACACCCAGGTTTGCGCCTTCCGGGCGATGTTGCTGACGGCTTCGCGAAAAATTGGATCAGTCGTGTAAAAGGGCGCCGGCGACTCCGGCCAAACCATCAAATCGGGGAGTCGTTGCTGGTTGGGGCCTGGACTCAAGCTAATTCTGGTCAAATCGGTGAGAGTGTCTTCGAAGTACTCCTTCGTCCACTCTGGCCCCTGAAGAATCGGGATATTTTCCTGCACCAGACGCGCAGAATGGTCGGTAACCAGAGGTGGCGGGACGAGCCAGAGTCCGGCTTGGAGGACGACGGCTGAACCCAGAGCAGCCAGCAGGAGAAATTTGCGCTGCTCGCGCCGGATCAGAAAGGCCGCAGCCATGGCGGCGTTGACCACCATGATCTCAAACGACAAACCATATACGCCGGTGAACGTGGTCACATGGGCCAAAGGGATGTTGTCGACCTGCGCGATTCCCAGCAGGTCCCAGGGAAATCCAGTAATCCGGGTGCGGGCCAGTTCCACAGCAACCCACATGGCTGGAGCCAATAGTAAAGCGCGGCGGCTGAACGGACTGCTTCCCGCTAACAGACTGATCAGCAGTCCGAAGACGCCGTGGTAGATGGCCAGATACAGGCCGAAAAGAATCAGAATGCCAACCGCCGCAGGGGCACTGACTCCGCCGTACTGCCGCATGGTGTTGTAAATCCAGTAGCAGGTTCCGGCGTACCAGATAACTCCGCACGAATACGCCAGAAGAAATGCCTGCAGCGGACGCGCCGGCAGCAGTTTGATTCCAGCGCGGATCTGCAATGTATCCGGTTGCCGCGCTCGCAACAGTGCGACCAGAAGCGGAGCAATCGCTATCCAGCAAAGAATATAGAGATTGGGTAGAGGAAAGATCAGAATCTGCAGGGCCGCCGAGAGCACGACCAGAAGCCAGGCACTCTTATCAATGCGTAGCACCTCGGAAGAATAGCAAACTGGCGGTGTCATCTCGGGCAAATGACCGGTTCATTCCTGCAGACTCATTCGTTGCCGTACAAACCCGACGATTTCCTCCGTCACATAGTCTGGCGGTTGAATGTGGAAAACGGGACGTCCTGCCACGGGCTTCAGTGAGATTCCGCTCCAAGTGGGGACTGTGGCCTTCATCTCATGCAAAATGACGGCATCCGCTCGGTCGAGGAATTCCTGTGCTGATCTTTTGAAGTCCGCGGTTGTTGGATCGAGCACCGTCACGTAAATATCCGGACGCACAAACTTCAGAATGCTGTTCGACTCCAGAATCACGTTTTTCGATTCCGCCAACCGGCGACGAATTGTGGGCACAGCTTCCGCCAGTCTTCCCTGCTCGGTTCGTACCCACCATACCCGCGCCGCACCCGATGCCAAAAAGCGAGACGTATCAGATTTCCCAGACCGATCTTTCTCCTCTGAGATTGCCCAAGTGTGGTCCTCAGTCGCGCAGTGGCACGCTTCGCCGTTCATCGAGCAGACGCCGTGGCCATATTGCGTGATCTTCATCGCCGTCCAGTTGTATTCCGGAAGGGCGGCAATCAAGCCAGCGACCACGCTCGTCTTGCCCACGCTGCGCGAGTGTCCGCCGATGACGACGACTGCCATTCATCCCTTCTTTGCCAAGCGCGCTAGGACCGCGAGCTGTTTCAAGTATTCACGGATCGGCCGCGCCGGAGTCCCCCAAAACACGATTCCCTTCCCACGACATATTTTATTGGAGGGAACTCCGCTTTGTGCGCCCAGTATCACTCCTTCTTCGATGCGCGCGTGCTCCCCGATGCCGACCTGGCCGGCCAGCACTGCATTCTTCTCGATCATGACACTTCCGGAGAGTCCGGTCTGCGCGGCAATTACGACATCTTCGCCAATCTGGCAGTTATGACCGATATGAACCAGATTGTCGATCTTCGTGCCCCGACCTATCCGAGTGATTTCGAGTGCGCCACGATCCACGGTTGTGTTGGCGCCGATTTCGACGTCATTTTCGATTTCCAAACGACCGATCTGGGGGAATTTCTCATAGCGGCCAGCTGCCTGATCGCGCGCATAACCGAAACCGTCACTGCCGAGCACGGCTCCGGCGTGGACAATCACCCGATCGCCAAGACGTGCGCCGGGATAGATGGTCACATTCGGATACAGCTCACAATCACGTCCGATGTTCACATTCGCGCCGATCACACATCCGGCGCCTATCCAAGTGTCGTCGCCGATCTGCGCGCCTTCGCCGATCACGGCTCGCGCTTCCACGGTCACGCCACGGCCCAGACGAGCGGAGGCATGCACGACTGCGGTTGGATGAATACCGGGCTGGCGTTCTTGCGGCGGACAAAGAAATCGTGCAGCCCGGGCAAATGCCAGTCGGGGCTGGGTGGATAACAGCAACGGTTGTGCGCTCTTCTTCGACGCGGCAAATTCACCCGCGATCACCGCCGAGGCTCGCGATTTCAAAGCCAGGCGGAGATTTTTTTCGTCTTCCACGAACACCAGGTCTCTGGGCGAAGCAGCCTGAATGCTGGAAATATTCGTGACCTCTACAGTTCCATCGCCAACCACGCGGGCTTGGACAAATTCGGCGATCTCCCGCACTGAACGCTTCTTCATTTTGACCCGACGCGGCATGGCACCTTTTTATACGTTTGCCGGAGGAAAGGAAAGCTGGGGCGGGCAACGGCGGTGTGCAGGTTGAGTTGGCATCCCGAGCAAGCGCCAGTTGCGGAGCGAGGGATCTGGGCGCGCCGATTCGTGCCAGCGCACACGAAAGGCGCACATCCTTCGTCAAACTGCAGTAATTACCTGAGGACTAAAATCAGGACATGGAGCGAAAGATTTTCTGGATCAGCTTCACCGTGCTGGGCCTGGCTGCTGATTTCGTATTTCCGCTGTGGTGGGCGCTGCTGGCCACCATCCCGATAGGTTTTGTGAGCTGGTGGATCGCCTATCGCAGCGACTGGTTTTAAGCCTAAGCTCGCGTTTTGGGCCGTCGTCACGGCCAACAGCACCTCTGGAGTGGGAACAGCTACATTTGCTCAAGAATGCACCGACGCTGAACGGTGGCTTCGGCGTTCGTACGAATCGCTTCGGCGGCGCCGGCTGCCAGGGCTGCCGGCATATGACCTTCGACAACGACCTCTATGTACTTGACGCCGAGAGTCAATGACACGGGTACCCCCGCCACAATAATCCGGGCGTCCTCCTGGCCTTCGCATGGCACGATGGTGTACTCGATGTCTCGCGGTAAGAGGGCTTCCGGCTTCGGCCGATGTTCCAGCACGAATAGCCCCTTTTCCTGACGAATTGAGAACTCAAGCCAGTTGCGGTTCGTGAGGCGCTGCCAGACCCAAGACTTCATGTCGAGAGCATAATCTTCAAAGTTTCGCCGGGTTTGCTGATGGTTGCTATGCCCCTGAATCACTTGGCCGCGTCTGATCGTGATAACCCCTTCTCGATCGTATGAGGCTTCGTGCTCGGAGATCCAGCCAGGCATCTCCCCGGATGTCGCGATCTCAGAGATGCGGTACTGCGATGGGTCGAGTACGTAGACAGGAGTGTGTTCGGGCCGGCGGTCGTTCTTGTAACCGAGGCAGCCGATAATGAGAATGCGATCGCCAGCGACGGTGGCTGTGTGGAAATCCGTTGGCGGAAAGACTTCCTTCGCATAACCGTAAATCTCTATTTCACCGGCGGGTCCGAGCACGACGACGTCGTTGTAGATATAGAAATCCGGGTCGTAAAAGTCTTCGTGCTCACCACCGACGCAAATAACTCTCCCGTCAGCCAACTGGCTTCGAGTAGCGCCCATCCGGTCGAATGTGCAGATCGGTCCGTCTTCGCGATTCAGTGGGATATGGAACAGGTCTCGTGCGTGGTATGGGCCGTATCTGGACTTGAGCTTACCTTCTCGCATCCGAAGGCCGAGTTCTTCGAGAGGGCTTCCCCCATCCGCCGGAGGAGCATCGTCACCGCGGATCATCCATTCCCAGAAGGCAAGTTTCATTCGTTCCGGGTTGGCATTTCCAAACCGAGGCCGACGTTGTTGATCGAAAACTTCCCGACTAATTTTCATCAGGTGTGATAGGTGGACTGTAAAGTGCGCGGCCTTTGTTCGCGTAATATCCGCCGCCCATCAATAAGATGACAGTCATCCTAATACAACCCCGGCTGCCCCGGCGGCCGGGTTTTCCAGCGGCGATGCACCCACAGCCACTGATCGGGATAACGGCGCACGTACTCTTCAATGACTTTCGTAAAACGGGCCGTATTGGCAACGATGTCGGCATCGTCATCGCCGGTCCGCACCAGGTCGAGGGCGGGATCAAAACGAAGGCGATATTTTCGCAGCTTGGCATCCCAGATGGTGAAACCGGGAACGACAGCCGCATCAGTTCGCATCGCAATCCGCGCCATTCCACTCGCGGTACAGGCCGGAATACCGAAGAAATCTACAAATACTCCCTGCGGCGGAGTCATATTGGTGTCCATGAGAATGCCCACGGTCTCTCCGGCTTTCATGGCGGAGAGCAGTCCACGGACGTTGTCGTCTTTGTCGATCATCTGGTTGCCATGCATGGTGCGATACCGGCGAGTCATACGATCGAGATAAATATTGTCCAAAGGCCGCATCACAACCTGCAAGGGATGCCCATAGAGAGAGTGGGCAAAGGCGGAGAGCTCCCATCCACCCAGATGAGCAGTCAGAAACAACACTCCCTTGCCGCGGGCGAGGGCGCGTTCGAAATTCTCGAAACCTTCGTACACCACAACCTCGCTGACGTTTTCCCGCGTGTACTTTGGAAACAGGCATACCTCAGCTAGCTGGCGACCGAATGAAGTGAACACACCTCGCAAGATTCGTGCGCGTTCGTGCTGACTTTTTTCCGGAAACGCCAGTGCCAGATTGCGCCGGCCGACATGCCGCAGCCGGATATGCAGCAGGTAAACTGCCCAGCCAAGAAGGATGGCCGCTGCTCGCGCCAAAGAACGGGGCAGCGCGCCCACAAATTTGATGATCAGCCACGCAAGTGCGTACTCAAGTCGCTGACGCATGTAGGGACTGGTGACGGTAGCACCCGGGAAAATTCTCTGTCAAACGCGGGAGCAGGCCTTTGCCATCGGACCTCGGACGTCGGGAGTCGGATTCCGGTCTGACGTCCAAAGTCAGAGGTCTGCAGTCCGGGGTCGATGGTTGCTTACTTGCTCGATGCCGACTTGGCCCATTTGGCCAAGCTGTTGAGAAACGGAAAGGCGCCAGCCGGAGGATCAATCTGCCCGGTTAGCGACGTCTTGAATGGCACCATGCGGCCATAAAATTCTCTGGTGCTGTCTTTGTCCTGGCCGACCGCGGCGCCACTCAGCTCGAGGCCAGCGAAAATACCCCGCGCCCGGGAATAACTGAGCACTTGAGCGCGCAGCTTCCAGTCCGTGTCAGCGGCAGCGTGGCGGCCGACTGGGCCTGCAGCAACGCTGGCATCAGCCCCCAGTTTGAACTTGCTGTTGAGCAGGTTCCTCATGCCGTTGTCGTTCATGATGAGCATAACCAGGTCGACTGCCTGGCCGCCGATCTGGAGTCCGAAGCTACCTCCCTTGATGCTGAAGAACGCAGGCGCGCTCCAACCCTTGGGCGTACGGCAACTGGCAACTCCTCGGCCATAGCGGGCCCCGAAAATGAATCCTCCCTTGAGCATCGACGGAACCACGGCCACGCACTCGGCTGATCCGAGTACCTCTTCAGGGATGCCCTGGTCGGGGGCAGATTCGATTTCATCCAGCACCGTGGCCGCGGCCTTGACGCGGTCTACAGCCTTGCTGTCTTTGGATTTTTCATCTGCCGCGAACCCGCCTGCGGCCAGACCGGTGACAACCCACAGAAGTAGAAGTCGCTTCATTTCTCCTCGGCTTTCCTGTGTTTAGATTTTCCTGGGAAACAATGCTCCTGATTCTAAAGGATTCGGCCCAGAAGAGAGTGGTTGGTTATCCACGAAGGAACTTCTGTAGTAATCGAGGAACTCTAAGGGGTGGTTTTCAGGGGAAAAAATTCGGGGCTGACAGTGGTGACCCTAAATCTCCACTCCCAACCCCGTCTCCCAGGTTCTGTGGTAGGTGAGGCGAGTATGGGGCAGGGTCAGGAAGCCAACAAGATTACGCAGGTCATTGTCCCAAAGTAACCAAGTAACCAGCCAGGAGGCTGCTCTACTTCGCAGTCACCAGCGAGTGCGTGATGGCATGCACGGAAAGCGCGATCCGGTTCTGGACGCCGACTTTACGCATCAACTTCGCCACGTGGGCCTTTACCGTGCGCTCCTCAATGCCCAGCGCGGAGCCGATTTCCTTGTTGGAGCGGCCCGCGACCAGCATCTCCAGCACTTCCTTCTCCCGGTCGGTAAAGGTAACGCGGCCCGCGGGAAAGACTCGTCCCGGCGCCGAACTGACTCGCTCAATGAACATGGATAGAACGTGTCGAGGCGCCCACACTGATCCCTGATTGACCACTCGGATGGCCTGTACGAACTCGGCAGGCGAGGCGGCCTCGTCCACATAGCCCTTGGCGCCCGAAGCAATGGCCTTGAGTATGGTCTCTTCGTCCACGCCGGAGCCGGTCACGATGATGCGCAGGTCTGGCCGGGTGGCTTTAAAGCTAGCCATCAGATCGAACAGGTTATGCCCGCTTCGGTTGCCGAGCAGGATCAGATCAATGTCCGGCAGGGTGCTAATGTCGGGAAGGGAGGCAGAGATCAGTTCGAAATCAGGTTCGGAATCGAACAGAGCTCGAAATCCCACAAACCGCAGTGGATCGCTTTCCACTACGGCAATACGGATGGGCGGCTTCTTGGCCGGTGCAGCTTTCATTGCGGTCGCAGCCTTCATAGGTTTGCCTACTTAAGTAGCTGCCGTTAGCATAGACGCATTCCTGAGCCAATGAAAAGCTCAGTAAGGGATTGGAAATTACGGCGGTAACATGCTAAAAGTTCGGTCTAGCTTAGGGAACAACTCATGAGATTAGGGTATGGCACGATAGTCATCTGGATTGCTGCTGTGGCCTTGGCCGGGGCATCGGTGGCCACGGCGCAAACTACCTACCAGCCAAAGTTTCACGGAGACCCGGCACGCTCGGAGCCAGAAGCCGCTGCCCTCGGTTACATGCGGACGGTGCTGCGGGCGCAGAAGGAATATCAGAAAAAGAATGGCAAATATGCCGCCACGCTGGCCGACCTGGTGCACACTGGTTCCTTTACCCGGCGTATGGTGAATCCAGAAAGGGGAGACTACACCGCCGGTTTCCGGTCCCACAAAGACGGTTTTCAACTTACCATGACGCCCAAACAGCTTGATGCCCAGCATCGCTCTTTTTATGCTGAGGAGGATGGCGTGATCCACGCTGATGAGGAAAAGGCGGCCGACGCGGATTCGCCAAAAGTGAAGTAATGCTCTGGCGTAGAGACTGGAGTCAAGTTCACAGCGGTAGTCCAGCACGATAAGCGCTAACTTAAGCAGGTCGGGCAAGAGGTTGATCCTCCAGTCTGCGCGGTAACTTCCGGTTTGCCGACGATCCGGACAGAATCGTCGCACTTGGCTGTAAATAGGGGCATCCTTACGCATCCTTGGGGGAAGAAGAGTCGGACTTCAGAGTTCCGACAAGTCTTTCGATGCGGGATCGCAGCGACGCAGAAGTGTAATGGAAACTACCAGTACAAGGATCAGCAGACCCAACAAACCAAGTTCAATCATCGAAGAGTGGAAAATGGCGCTTGAGCCTTCGGTCGCCCATGCGCCTTCTTTCGTGAGCGTGGCTGCTTCCAGGGTAATCACCAAAACGCGGCGAATTGAGGCAATCAGTCCGACGATCAGAAAGGGTTCTGTAACCAGAACATGGGAGCGAATGGAGATACGTACTGTATGCAGAATCTCCACCAGCATCAGCACAATGAGGAGTTGGTTCAATACCCTCAGAGTCTGGGCTGCAACCGTCCAATGACTGAGACCGATGCACAGTATTTGGCCCGCAGTTGCGATGGTCACAAAGGCCGTGACAGCCAGCAACACTGCGAGAACGGAGTAGATGACTATCTCGGTCTTGCCCAGATAGTAGTCAAAGTGGCGGCGTAATCTGTCTTCGACCATATCAGACTCAAGTTTAAATCGAAAGATGAATTGGTATCGCTGTGGAAAGGGGAGCGTGGACATAAGTGTCCGCGCTCCCAACCCTTTCTTTTCCCTGCTTGGCCCTCTCGGTAGCCTGTTTCAGCGCGTCCTCCAGCACTCTCTGCCCTGAAAGCAAGTTAGCGCGAGCGGTGCTCGCGGTGCTCTTCCACGCGGGGGCGTCCTTCCCGCGCCGCCGTGCGCTCACGCTCAGTGCGCTCGTGTAGCACATGCCGTTCGGGAAGCCGCTCTCCCGCTCTGTATTGCCGGACCTCGTAGGGATGAACATACTCGTGCCGGTTGATCCAGGTTCGCCGCCAGGGGGCGTTGTTGATAATCACCACGTGCGAGTCCCAATCAAAGCGGCAATATCCCCAGCCCCACGGGCGGAAGAAATCCCCGATGGTCACGAAGAAGTCAAAGCGGATTGCGCCGCCGATGACGATTCCGGGCTCGGGCGGGAAGAAGACAATCGCCGGGTCGTAGTACGGCACCGGGATGAATGCCGGATGCACGGGAACAATCGTGATGTACGGCCCATCGCTGACGATGATCTGGGCGTTGCTGCTCAGATATCCGTAGTCCTTGGCCTTCCTGCGCTCTCTCTGCACCGCATCCATCACGTCCTGCCGCTGCGACAGGAACGCGTTGCCAAGGTCGGTGGTCCAGCGCATGTCGTTGGCCATCATCTCCAGTACCGAGGGGAATGGCAGGAGCGCCTGCACACTGGGATCCCAGGGAAGATGATCTGCCTGGATCGCATCGGCCAGGGCTTGCCCGGTAAGGTAGTGGTGCTGATCAGCCCAGCGCGCTGCATCCGGAATCTGGTCGGAATACGTCGCGGCCGCAAGCACCTGCGCCAGGAGCGCATCCGGATACAGTGCAATGCGCGCTACCAGCTTGTCGAGTTGCTCCGGCGTGAACGACGGAGCAAGCGTGTCCTGTGCAAAACTGAGAACGGGAGCAACTGCTAAAACAACCAGAACTGCAAGGATGAGAATTAGTTTTCTAGTCTGCATACAATCCTCCTAAAATCAAGTCAAACACTCTGACGAAAAATTAGAAGACGAACTTCGATTCATTGATTGGCTACCAGTAGGTGATTCTCGACCGAGAACACCCCGGTTACCTCGCGCGCTCGCGTCTCGGCAATCTGCTTGTCCATCGCGCTATCCACAACCCCGTACAGCTTTACACTTCCGTTTTCAACCACAATGCGGATGGGAGCCTGTGGATCCAGCGAATATTTCTGGAGCGCGGGATCATGGTAGATCGCCATTGCCGTGCGTACGCGCAACTCATCGTCAAATTCAGAGAGTGGCAGGACGTTAATTTCGTCCTTCACGTCACGCACGCCAGGAGTGTCCTCGACTATGCTGAGGGCTGAAGCTTTGTCCGGGTAGCTCCGGGCCTCGCCGGAGATGGTTACGACGCCATCTCTCACGTCTACTTCGAAATTGTTGAATGTGATCCCGTAGCCAATGCGGTCATAGCGAAGCCGATTGGCAATGGTTTCACGCAGTTCCTGGTCGGAAACTGGGACAACCGGTTGCACGGCAATGAAATCGCGTACCCCCTCAATTCCATGGTGCTTGCGCGCTCGACGCTCGGCGTCCATTTTCTCGCGATAGGTCTCAACCGAGCCTTGCAGCAGTGCGACTCGATCGTCAACCGCGACGGTGACGTTGCGGAACTCCAGGCGGTTGCTGAAATCTTGCTGTAGTTGCTGAGTAAGAACGGCGTCCCTACTCGCCGCAGTTGTCGTTCCTGCATCGCTCCCCAGCGCAGAGATAGAAATCCCCAGCAAGAGCGCGAGTAGGAAGAACCAGAGAAATCGGTTCAGGGTCTTCATATTCATACCTCCAGGCTAAGAAATTCCTCTTCTTGAGTTTCCAGGCAGGGGACCCTGCAGGGGACCCTGCCTGGTTTTTTCGATTCGAATAGACGCACGGACAGCGGAAAAGGTTGCAATATCTTAGTCGTTTAATAGCAGATTTTATTAGTGTCTTAACATAATACACTAGAGTATTCATGATCTTTATAAGCTATTGATAATACTATATATAATTGATTTTGCACCGCAACTACAGGTCGATATTTCCTGCACCTTCGAGTTGATTTCCACAGCGCATCGGAGCAAGGAGGAACACGCACCCCCGACTGGGCCGAGCGGTTGAGACCTGGCGTTGCCTGGGCTAGTTTATTGAAGCGATTTGAAGATCAGCGCCACTGTCTTTGTATGCCCAAGGGTGCGGCGGACGCTACCGCGTGGTGAGCCGAGAGCTCAGCTCCACACTGCCGTTCAAATCCCATAGCGCGCCGCGTCCGCTGCAAACGCCAGCGGCTTCCTCCTAGTCTTCCTCATCGAAAAACGCCTCGGATCGTGATCCCGCTCGCCCCCAAAATCTGCCCGAGGCGTTTCCGATCAAGGCTAGCGACGATCCGCCCGCTCTTCTCGATCAGACGGTAGGCATCGTGCCGCCATCAATGATGTAGTCTGCACCGTGAATCGAAGCCGCACGATCGGATGCTAGGAACGCCACCAGTTCGGCGACTTCCTCCGGCTGGCCCGGTCGACCAATGGGAATGCCTCCAATCATGTTCATGATTTGCTGTCGAGCAGCGTCCTCGCTGATACCGCTGCTCTGGCTGAGTTGCACAATCATGCCGTGTGCGCCCGAAGTTTCAATGAATCCAGGGGAGATCATGTTGACGCGGACGCCCTTCGGCCCAACTTCGTTGGCAAGCCCCTTATTGTAGGTATTGAGAGCACCTTTCGCTGCAGCGTAGGCAAGTGTCGCATCATAGAGTGGAAGACGGTGCTGGATGGACGAGATATGAAGAATGACACCTGATTTCCGTTCGATCATGCCGGGCAGGAATGCTCGGTCGAGACGAACGGATGCCAAGAGGTTGACGTTGAGCGCCTTCAGCCAGTCGTCGTCTGAGAGGGCTTGATATCCTCCGTTCGGAGCATCTGATCCCCCCACATTGTTCACTAAGATGTCGATTCCGCCCCACTCCCGCTGAATACGGCCGATTACTTCTTGCACGCCTGCAGCCGTACCGATATCCGTTTGCACGAATAGAGCAACTGCCTGTCCTTCCGGCAGCGGCGAGCGTGCAGTCGTTGCGACGGAAGCACCGCTCAGAGTAAAACGGTGCACCATCGCCTGTCCCATACCCTTTGTGCCGCCGGTTACCAGAACCCGCTTGCCCTTGAATTCATCTCCCGAAACTGGAAAAGGGTACGCCATCGTCATGATCGAATCTCCAATGAAACAATCTTGTTGTTGGAAAGTTTGAAGATGTGGTCTAGTTCAACAGGGCTCCCCGGAAACTTACCGGTGAGTCGGGCACGCACGGTCACCAAGTCTCCGACCGTTTGAACGTTAACCGTCCGCAGGACGTATCGGTATTTTGCGTCCGCCGCTTGCTTCCATTGGCGGATTGAGTCACGGCCGTGATAATCCTGCCCCTTGTCGTGGACAGTGCCATCTTCAGCGAAGCAACGGGAAAGCGCATCAGCGTTCTTCGCCTCTTCGGTGGCCAGGTATTCAGCGACTGGTTCGGGCACATCAAGAGTCATGCTGTTCCCCTCCGTGCAGTTGCACAGCCAGAAGTTTCGCAGGATACTGGCGAAATAGGAAGTACGCACGAAAAAGTGTGTTAGGAGAGATATGTATGCCGAAACGCTACACACCCACGTCCGCTGCGGCAGACGTAGAAACAGCGCTCCGCCTCTTGGAAGGAAGATGGAAGCTCGTCATTCTGTTCCATCTATTCGGAGGCAAGGTGATGCGCTTTTCCGATCTGGAACGGGCGATACCCAACATCACTCAGAAAATGCTGGGGCAACAACTTCACAGCTTGGCAGCGGCCGGAATCGTTGTGCGGACGGCCTATCCCCAGGTGCCGCCGAAGGTTGAGTACCGTCTGACATCATGGGGCCAATCCCTTTGTCCTACGCTTGACGCCATACTGAAGTGGGCTGATCGACGCCCAGCAGAGGTAAGAAAGCGCAAATCGCGCTGACGCTTTGCTACTCCTGAATAACGGGCAACTCTCACCTTATCGTTGCGGCACGAGTCTGATTATCGGTTGAACCGGGAGACCACCTCTACTTGTTTGGAGATTGAAACGTCTCCGTGGCGAGGTAGTCTCCTTGTCGCGAGTGGTAAAGTCTTTGCACTGTGCGAACGTTGAGGGGCGGCTTCCTTTCAGTTCGCAAGTATGTCTCCTTGCCGCGTTTGGAGGTTAGTCATGGCAACCCAGCCGC
>Ga0207116_10056_pt1 | contig 29695 bp, 25 predicted proteins | sample Alteio_BWMinHeat_44_FD_153550 | JGI IMG/M metagenome (GOLD analysis project Ga0207116, IMG submission 153550) | Enriched cells from forest soil in Barre Woods Harvard Forest LTER site, Petersham, Massachusetts, United States -... | ecosystem: Environmental > Terrestrial > Soil > Temperate forest >... | reverse complement strand
GGTTGAAAGCCTTGGCCGACCCGAAGCCGAGCTTCTGGACGCGGCCTGGCAAGGATGAGCAGGATAGGTACCGCCAATTCTTGCAAAATGCTCTTGATCAGTTGCGCGCGACCCGGCTCGACATGGCCTTCCCACTCCAAAATAACCAAAGGTAGTTGGTGCCGCATGATGAGTTTCTTAAGACTTGGATAGATTTCTCCGTGAACGTGTTCGATTTGGCGAATGCGTAGGCGTCGCAGTGGGCTGGCGAGCGGCGAGCTGCGCAGAATCAGTTGCTCGACCTGTCCTGGATATTCGTGGTGAATTTGATCATATTTTGCACCCAGGGAAATTTCGTCCGCGCGCGATGTGATGTGAATCAGGTCGACGGGCAAATGGCCTCTCTCCGCCAACTCAAGTCCGTAGTCAAGGGCATTGCAAGCCTTCCTCTCGCCGCTAATTGGGACCACCAGACTCGAAAATGGTGTTTTAGAAAAGGTCCGTTGTTCCGGGATAAAGACGATGGGTACTTGGCTCTCCTGACAGATTTTTTGGGACAAAGAACTCCACTTAGGCCGCAGACCGCTTTGGGGATGAGGCAACAGCACGAGACGAGCGCGTAGTTGCTGTTGGAATGAGAGGGCTTCTTCGACGAGCGAGGCGCTGGGTGCCTCCGCCATCTTAATCGAACCGATTTGACGTTGAAGCTCCGTGGGAAAGCTGGCGAGTTTGAATGCCGCAATTTGACTCGAAGGTACGAGAAAGTGCGCCTGCGTTCTCAACCATCTTGCCAACGCTAGACAATTGGCCAGCCAGGCAATCGACTGGTTGGGTGCGGAGTCGTCGAGCCAAATGCCCAAAATGGTGCCACTACTCGCCACGATAATCTCCACTCAGATTTGAGATGTTGAACGTCCAAGTTTTATTTTGGCAGAAGATCTTGAGCTGAACGGCCTGGCACGAGCATGGGAGAGTTCGGGGTCGTTGCAAATCTAGAGTCGGACCGTCGTTGCCCAAGGTAATCCCTAAAAAATGAAATATCAGTGCTTGCCAGGCGCCGCCGGCGCAGCCGACGTGAAATCCGAGCGCTGTATTCCCCATGAGATTTTCCAGATCGATTCTGAGGCTCGTCGACCAATACTCCCGGGCTTTCTCGGCCAAGCCCAGGCGCGCCGCGATAGCCGCATGCACGGGTCGTGACAAACTGCTGCCATGGTCGGTAATTGGCTCGTAGTAGGCAAAGTTGGCCCGTAACGTCCCTGGGTCGAAGGCTGACGGGATGAGAAAGGGGATCATTAGAACATCGGGCTGTTTACATCGTCTCACCGAGTTGACCCCCAGCCAGTTGAGGAGCGGAGGTCGCGTCGTTTGATCAGGCTCGATGGGCGGCATTTGTGGCAAATCAAAAAATCCAGCGAACTGCTCGATGACTCCTTGAGCGTTCGGCCTTGGGATAAACAGTCGAGTCTTAACCTCGTCCCATCGGTCGACTTCGGGGCGCGTTAGATTGAGTGAATGATGGAGCTTGTCCAGGCTTTCTGGTGCAGTCGCCTTCATGACTGCCAAGGCATCGATTGCCGCCGCCAGGTTTTCTCGAACCAACCAATTGGTATAGGCATCATCATTGATGCCAAAATGATATTCGTCGGGACCAATGACGCCATCAATATGATAGCCCTGGTCTCTAAAATTGGCCCGACTAGCCCAAAAGCGCGCCGTTTCCACCAGGATTTCGGCCCCGTAAGCCTGCAGGAACTCGATGTCGCCAGTGGCGTGGAAATACTGCCGAACAGCAAAGGCCACGTCCGCCGTGACATGCAGTTGCTGCTCACCAGTCAAAACCGGAATGACTTCGCCGGAACTCTTGATGACGATCTGTCGAGGCGTCACATCGTCGCCGGTTACCGAACTCTCCCAGGCAAAGCAGGCGCCCGGGTGACCCATCGTCGATGCTCGACGGCGAGCACCACCGAGGGTGTGGAACCGGTACATAAGAAATGACTTGGCGATCTGCGGCTGAGAGCAGAGAAACACCGGCATGGCATAGGTGTCGGCATCCCAAAATACGTGTCCTTCATAGGACCTGCCAGTCAAGGCGCGTGCGCCGATGGAGACGCGGTCATCGCAACCTTTGCCGAGACGAAGTTGATAGAGATTAAACCTTTGAGCTTGAGTCACGTCGGGTGCACCCAGAAAGCAGATGTCGGCTTTTTCCCAGTATGCCTGCCAGGCTTCGGCATGATTTTTCCAGAGTCCGTCCAAGTCCCCCCAAGTTTGGTGAGTGAGGTACTCAGCTACCTGAGTCGCCGGATCTGGACAGTCGCGGCTGGTATAGACGGCAATCATTCGTCGAATTCGCATCGTTCGTCCGGCGCTCACCGGCAATTCAATGTTGGGTGTCGAAATTTCTTCGCCATTCAGTAAGAGGCGTGAGGCAAGAGCGACGTGAAATTGGGAACCGGCCGTTTCAAATAGGTCGAAAGTGGCGAAAGGAGTCGTGGCCAGAGCGGTCGATGACCCCCGCCGCAAGTGAGGGTAGCGCAAGGCAAAGTCTTCCGTCGGGCCATTCAGCTCAAGGACTAAGGGCGTCTCATGGTTCTCACGGACGATCGTCAAGTCCTGCATAAAAATATGTTGCTCTGCCAGCGACGCGCAGCTGCTGGACAGGAGAGCCGTGAGCTGGCCTTGGTTCGACTTGTAAACAAGTGTTTGATGCAAGGTGGCGCGGTGCAGGTCCAAGACGCGGTCTAGGGACTGCAGCTCGGCCTCGTTGGGCGTTAACCAGCAAGATGGCGACTTGATGGAAACTTGCAATGGACTGGGAAATGGCACGAGTTGAGCAAAGGCATCGTCAACGCCTGCGTTGACGACCTCTTGGGTCATCGCATAGGGAAAAACAATGGTCTTCTTGGCGTAAACTCCCGCCAAGAAGAGTTCGGGAGTGCTGCTGGCGATCTTGGTTAAAAGAGCGCCCCGCACGCCTGAGTAACCGTTGCCAAGAGCGAAAATTGTTTCAAACTCAGGTTCTCGGACAGGGTCAAAGCCTTCTTGTTCGATGAGCCAAGATCGGTCTTGAGTCACCCGTTGTGGGTGCACGACCGCGCCGACAGGTAAGAAAGTTGTTGGCATGTGCACCGGCTCATGTGAAGCGTTGAACGCATCACAGATCTAATGCAACTTCCAGACCACGCCGCTCAGCAGCGTTGGTGACTGACTCAGGCTCTGCTCCATGAGCGTCGATCGAGTGACGAGGGCCGGCTGTCGCGCTGAACGCCTGGCCCTGCAAGCCGGAACAGAGGTTCAATTGGCCGTCCGTCCATGGTTGGCTAGAGGTCAAGCATCCTTTGATAATCGGTTCTCACGGCCGCCGAAGTCATGTCATGATTATCATCGTACCACTTGATTTGTTCTTCCGGGAGGTATGGGCCGAAGTGCATGGCGACGTCGGCCGCGGTAATCCAGTCGTCATGGGTGCCAAACTGCATGAGGGTGCGCTTCGCTGCGAGTTGGGCGGCATGAGCGCTTGCATCCAAGTCTCTGAGTGTCTCAATGTAGCGACTGAGCTGACCTTTGGAAACAGTTGCCCGAGCCCTGGCAGCAACCGGGTGTGAACTCGTACGCCAAAATTCAGTTAAGCTTGGGATGCCGCCTTGCAGCACGAACGTTCCCAAACGTGGTTCAGTGGCTGCGAGAATACCGCCAACGGTCACGCCATAGTTTCGACCGACGAGAACCCCTCGTTGAGTGGCGCGACCGGTCGTCGTTTCGACAAAATCGAGGGCCAGACGCGCATTCCTGGCGCCCAGTAGGAGCAGGGTGCGTTCGTTTTCCGGATGGGCTAGGCCACGCAGGAAGGTTGGGGGCAATCGACAAAAGGGTGCCTCAAGGGCCAGCGCTAGCCAGTCGGCGTCGGCGAGCTCGCCAAGATCCTTCCGAAACGTGTCACAGCTGCCGGTGGCCGGATGGCAGAATATCACGACACCACGGGGTTTTGCCGACGGCGACGCCAGCAAGACCCGCATGTTCTCGCCATCTGCTCCACAGATTTCGTGCGCCTCAATTTTCACTGTTGCTCGTGTGCTCATTTGAGGCCTACTCCGGGAGCCCGCAGAGTGAGGCAAAGCCCGCGTTTCCCGGGCGTCGCCGAACTTGAAGGGGAAGCGGAGTAGGCCCCCAAGGAGCCGTCCGTTAATAGTCCATTCAATCGAGGAACGGTGTGACACCCCGTTCGCCTGGCCCGCCGACTGTGATGTCAAAGATGCCGTGGAGCGGGTCATCGGCGGTGCCGGAGCCAGTGAACGCCGTCACGACGGCCTGAGCAACCTGGTCGCCGACTCGATGGCGAAGGTCAAGCAAGATTTCATCTTTGTCGTTGAGCGGTTCGCCAGCGAAGTATTGCTGTGTCACCAAACGCGGGGCGCCAGGCGCGGTCACTTGAAAGTGAATATGTGGAGGCCGAATCCAGCCGGTCGGGTTGCTTGGATCGGTTGGGTAGGCGCCTGGCTTAATCGTCTTGAAGCGAAACTTCCCGTCGACGCCAGTGACGACCCGTCCCCAACCTTGAAAGTCGTCGTCGCGCGGCGCTGGGTTGCTGTCGCGATCATCGTTGTACCTGCCGCTGGCTGTCGCTTGCCAAATCTCGACGATGGCGCCGGCGACAGGATTGCAATCGGTGCCCTGAATTCTTCCCTCAACGATGACCAAGAGACCCTTGGCCGAATGTTGGTGTCCCTGGATGAACGTCAAATCCATATCGCCGTCTGTTGGAAAAACCACCGGATAGAAAGGACCTGCCGTTTGCGTCGGCGTGCCGTCGCACGTTGCCGCGCGCGCCAAGGACGAGGAACCCACGAGTCCCGCGCCGAGTAATCCGCCATAACTGAGCAGAGTCCGGCGGTCGACGATCTTTTTCATTTTTTCCTGCCTTTCATTCCCGACCCCGTCTGGCGGTCGAGTTTTGGTGGATCGCGCTAGTGGGCTCATTCTAGGCTTTGCCCCCGGAGGCGACAAATGAGTTCGAGCTATACTAATGATCATCAATGCCTATGTATTAAGAAATGAGCGTGCCGAGGAACCGTGGTCCGCCGCTGCACATCAAGCGTGGTGAAGGCAGAGGTGTCAAGCATGCAGTACATTGCAGGTGTCTGACGACACACCCCCTTTGTATGGTGTTGAAAATTTGTTAAGGTAAGATCCGCATCGCGGCCGCTCAAGGCCGCGCGAGGAAATATTCATTGGACATCCTACAGCGCTTCCGCGATCCCATTAGTGGGTTGACGCATCTCGCCGGCGCCCTACTCGGCATTGTGGGAGTCCTTCATATTCTTGGCCTTGATTTATCGGCGCGCCCATCGCCGCAAAGCTTGGCTTCAGTCATCTCGCTACTCATCTATGGATTCAGCCTGATCTTCCTCTATAGCGCGAGTTCCGCTTATCACCTTTGCCGAGTCACCGACGCCCGTCGCTTGCAGCTGCGGCAACTCGACCATGCAATGGTGCCGGTATTCATCGCCGGTTCATACACGCCATTTTGCGTCATAGCCTTGCATGACAGGCTGGGTTATACGCTCTTGGCGGTGGTATGGACGTTGGCAGTAGCCGGTTTGGTCAAAGGGATTTATTGGTTACATGCACCCAGATGGGTGACCGCGTCAGTATTTGTCGCCATGGGTTGGGTGGTCGTCGTGGCTGTTTACCCACTATCGCAAGTCATTAGCCCGACCGCCCTGTCGCTCCTCTTTGGCGGGGGGCTCGCCTACAGTTTGGGGGCATTGATCTATGCCTGTAAGTGGCCAAATCCGCTGCCGCCACTCTTTGGCTTTCACGAGATATGGCACCTCTTTGTCTTGCTCGGCAGTGCGTGTCATTACGTCAGCATTCTAACCTTAGTTTGACGTCTTAGTATGATGCGGAAGCGGCCTCGAACGCAGGCCTTCGGACAAATCCGTCATCTATGTATCTATACTCGACCCTTTTTTACCGCAGAGGAGCGGAGGACGCAGAAACGGCCGGCCGGCCTGAGCTTTTTAAAGTCCAGCCGGCTGCCGGAGCCCTCTGCGCCTCTGCGGTAAACGCATTGTGATCCGTCGTGGGTCCGACCATATGTCTACTTTTATTGAACTTTTATTAATAATGTTAAAATATATTGAAATATTATTAATATATGATATATTGATTAACGTTATTAAATTATTTTCGAACCATATCAATACAAATTCTTGGAGTTGAGCCATGACTAAGAGGTCAACGCACAATTGGTCAAAGCCAGTTTCGCTTCTTTGTCTGACGATATGGGTAACTGCCTGCGGCAAGAAGAGTGATAGCGGCGGCGGTGGTGCACCCGCGCCGCTCAGTACTTCGGTAACCACGGCCGACGTCAACGGCGGCACGGCTAAGTTTGCTTACAAGGCCAACGTCGCCGGCGCCAAGTTCAAGTGTCAAACGAATATCGACGGGCAAAAGCCCGGTGATTGGCAGGACTGCCCGGCAGAGGGCGTGTCTTTTCCGGTGCAAGCGGGGCTCCACTATACATTTAGTGTCAAGGCGGTCGGACCGGATGGCACCGAGGACGCCACGCCGTCGTCTTATTCTTTCAGTGGCGGCGACTCATCCTCAACGGGCGCTCCCGGACCGGGGCCGGGCGCTCCGCCTCCCAGTCCTGGAACGCCGACCCCGGTCAAACTCACCGTGACCGGCGAGGATCAGCTTTTGAAAGCTCAGGCTGGTCATATTCATCTCGCCTGGGACAGCACTCAAACGCAAGGCGACAAAGTCATGTGCGGGCTCGATCAACAGCCGCCGGTCGATTGTACCCCCGGAGACGACCTCAATCTCGATCAGCTACCGCCCGGCAAACACAATCTAGCGATCCAGGCACTGAACCCCGCCAATGCGGTCGTTGGTAGTGAGCAGATCGCCTTTTGCCTCGGGACTACATGCTTGGCAGGTGGCGCGCCGCCAGCCCCGGTCGTGCAAGCATTCCAAATCGGTAGTTTCTATGAGTGGGACGTCCCTCCTGGAATGCATGTGACCGAATACGCGACGACTAAAACATATAACGGGGCATTGAGCTTTTACCGAATCTCGGAGGAGTCCGACCCCAACTATTTGGGCAATTATCCGTGCAACGAAGAATTTGATAAGCCGATCATCGCGGCGTCGCCGGCTGGCGCTCCGCTGACCTATTGCTGGACGACGCCGCAACGCGATTTCTACAAGTGGCTGACGGATGCACGCATCGCCAATAACCACATCGAGGTCGCTACCGATGCGAATCTTGTCACGCCGCTGCAGCACGATTACATCTCGATCAATGTCTTCGACAAAGACTATGAATACATGATGGGGCGCAGTCGGTTTGAGCAACTTTGTCTCAACCAGCGCGGCAGTATTCAGCAGACGCCGCCGATGGCCGTGATCGGCGAGGACTTCTGGGGCATAGGAGCGGTCCCCGCCAATTTCTACATGTGCACGACCGATCTCGTCGCGCCCCTTGGCGGTGGGTTGCCTCAGCGCGATCCGCAATTGCAAAATAACACTTGGTCCGTTGGCTCGTTCTTCATCGCCAGTGCTGGCACCGATCTGCCCCGCTTTGAGTGCTTTACGAACGATTGGGCGAGCGACGCGAAAGATGGCCAAAAGCATAGCTACGATCCAAGCTGGTGTGGAACCTTTGCCAATCCGAGCCTGCTCGAGGTCACGATTGTTAGCAAGACTCCTTATCCATCTCCGGCGGAGTTCGCACATGCCGCCAGGAAGATATTCGAAGCTAGCTTGATTGAGATCCAACCTTTGCTCGTGGCGGCACCGCCGCTAACGCCTATTCCGACAACGCATTGAGGCTTATTCAAGAGGCCCGTGGCTATTGACCGACGTGAGTTCTCGCTTGTCACGGACTAAATATGGTTCGCCCCAGACTCCGGTACCCACGCGGGAACCGGAGTTTTCGCATGACCGGCGCGCTGGACGTGACTTAACTTGCATTGTCCCGCGGTTACTCTAAGATTGGGAAGGCGAGGATGAACATGGACGTTGCCCTAATTCTAAAGATCCTATTCAGTGCCTTGTTTGTCGTCGGCGGTGTTCTGCACTTCGTCATCCCGGGTGTTTATCTTAAAATCATGCCGCCTTATGTGCCCTACCATCGGGCTTGCGTCGCCGTCAGTGGTGTCGCCGAAATCGTCCTGGGCTTACTCCTTTTCGTCCCGGCGCTCACTCAGCTCGCCGGCTGGGGCCTGATCTTGCTGCTCATCGCTGTTTTTCCCGCCAATATTCAGATGCTGTACAATGCTCGCGACGGCTCTGTTGGGCAACGCCTGGGACTTTGGGTGCGGTTGCCCGCGCAGGGCCTCTTGATATATTGGGCTTACCTCTTGACGAAGTAGGGCCGAACCAGAGTGAAGAGCGAGCGACGGCGGGCGCTTGGTCTTTCGCGCTCCCTTGCGGCTGAAGCGTGGCGCTGCTGCGAATTTATGCGCGTTTGGACTTTGCTTCACGACTATGGCGTTTGAATGCATCGACCAACCGTTGGAGCTCAAGCTTGGCTTGTCGCGCTTGATATTCGGCGATGACTTCTACGAACTCACGTCCTGGCGTTCCATAAAGTGAAGCCAGGTTTGGTAACGCTTCCATCGGCGGCAACGAGACGCCGCGTTCCCAGTTGCTAACGAACTGAGCCGTGGAGTAATTCAAGCGGCGAGCGACGTCCCACTGTGTGAGGCCAGCACTCATGCGCTTTTCCCGCAAAAAAGTGGCGACAACCTTCAGTCGCAAATCTTGTTCGGTCTTGATCGATTGCTTCGTCATGCTCTCCGCCTCGTCGCCGTGAAATAGCCTGCAACGGCCGTAAGAATGCATGACGTAAACGCAGAGTGCAAAAGAAAATAGACAAAAAAAACAACTAGTCGGGCTTAGCTTAAGCTTCGGGTGGGAGCTCTCGCCCTAATGAGACGGATGGATTTCAAAAAGTCTAAGGATATTAGCTTATTTTTGACCTCTGCCTTCTGAGTGGTCGGACCTCGCTCATGAATAGCTGATATTAGGCAGTCAGCTTCGAGATCTCAAGTAGAGTTTTCTCACTTCGGGACGGTTTGATCGATGAGGGCCGTCGGTGGAGCAATGTGCGCAGTGAGCTGATCCCAAGTCGCGAGAGCTGGAGACGGCCAAGAGCATTTGTATTTTACCGCGCCTGTAGTAGGTTCTTCCGCATGAGAATGAATGCATTGCGTCCGAAATCAGGGACCTTTCGCCTGCTGTGGGTCTTGATCTGGGGACCTCTCAGCCTGTTCTCAGCCTTTGGTCCGCTGATGGTCCTTAACCTCCTGCAGTTTCCAAGTATCATTCTCCTGCCGTTTTCCACGGCCCTCTTCCGCACCTATAACCGCAACATTGCCTACGCGGTCTGGGGCTGGTGGGCGTGGAGCATTCAGCATTTAATTGGTTTGCGCGTCAATATTACTGGGGATGAAGTACCGCCTAAGGAAAATGCCATCGTCTTTTCCAACCACCAGGGGATGAGCGACATCATAATCATCATGTGCCTCGCCTTGGCCAAGGGGCGAGTAGCCGATGGGAAGTGGATGGTCAAGGATGTCGTCAAGTACGTGCCCGGGGTTGGTTGGGGACTACTCTTTGTCGGCTGTTTATTCCTCAAACGAAATTGGGCGGACGATGAGGCAAATATCCGCAGGACGTTCAAGACCTATGTGGATGGAAAGGTGCCGCTTTGGCTTATTTCCTTTCCCGAGGGGACGCGCGTCACTGCGTCAAAGCTCAAGGCGAGCCAGGACTATGCGCGGCAGGTCGGCATTCAGCCAACTGAGCATGTCATGCTACCGCGGTCCAAGGGCTTCGCCGCATCCGTTCAGGGTCTACGCGGTCATGTGCAGGCGATTTACAGTATTACAATTGGCTACCATAACGACAAGGTCCCGACGCTGCCGGCTCTCATCCGCGGCGAGCTGGACGAGGTGACGATCAACGTCCGCAGGTTTTTGGTGCAGTCCTTGCCCGTCGGCGAGGCAGCCCTGGCAGCATGGTTACTGGAGCGCTTTCGCGAAGACGATGCGTGGATGGCCAAATTTAAGGCGAGCGCCGCTCCCGCAATAATGTCGGTAAAATCTTCTCGATAGCAGCAAGCCCGCCTTTGGCTTCCTTGGGAATCACCGCTAAGATCGCGGCTTCTTCCGTGGTGCCAAAGGCGGGATGGTTTGTGGCTAGAAAGATCGGCAGATCGGCCCTCTGCTTGGCCAATGCCGCGGCAAGCGTTACGCCCGTATCGGGGCCCCCCGCAAAGGTGTAATCGGTCACGACGCAGAGCAAGGTGCCGAGAAACTCCGGGTTCTTGGCGCAGTTTTCTAGGAAGGTGAGCGGCGAGTCATAGGTGATCCAATGGTAGCCCGGTAGGTCTCGCCAAGTCTCCAGATGCAGGGCATCGTCATCCACGACCGCGATCATGGACAACGGCCGACGGCTCTCCTTGGCGGCGATCGACTGCAGCAAGCGAATCAGGTGTTCTCGTGACATAGGCTTCGGGAGAAATAGGTCAGCCCCGGCCGCGAGAGCTTTCTTTTGAAGCTCAAATGGCGGGCCGTTGGAGTGCACGCAAATTTTCATGGCGGTCTGTAGCTCGCGTAGGCGCCGGATGAGTTCCAGTCCATTCTCGGAGGCCAGACCAAGATCGACATCGATGATGGCCCCGTCGTAGCGAGCGTGCCGCAAGCGCTCGGCGGCTGATGAGGCGTCGAGTGCTATATCAAATTGCACACCGGACCTTCGCCGTTCCTCGACGGTGAGGAGTTCCTGGATCATTTCCAAATAAAGAGAGTTATCGTCGACCAATAAAAGGCGGAGGTTCGCCCCAAAGGCGAAGTCCAGGGCGTCACCTCGAGCAAGCGGGGCAGCACCGACTGGATCTGTCGGTTTGATGTTATCACCTCGGCGCGGCAGTGAGTCACCGCGATCGGCGATCAGGCGAGGTGATAAAGGCAAGGTGAAGATAAATTGAGTGCCGTTGATTTGGTCGGATTCGCACCAAACATCGCCGCCATGGTCGTTGACGATCTTTTTCACAATGGCCAAGCCCAAGCCCGTGCCACGTTTTTTACCCTCAGTGAAGAAACGGTCGAAGAGTCCACCGCGAATGTCTTCTGGAATAAAGCTGTTGGTGTTGCCGACAGTGATGGAAACTTGGCGTTTGTTGTCATCTTCCGTCGTGGCGAACCAGATTTGCCCGGTCACCTTCATCGCCTCGGCGGCGTTATTGATTAAATTGGAGAACACTCTGGCGATTTTCTGGGGATCGGCGTGGAGGGCATGTCGGTGTTGGAACCGATACGCGAAAGTCACGGTGGCGGGCGAGTTGAGTGAAAATGTTTCGTGCAGCACACCGGCCAGCAAGTCGCTGATCACGACGTCTTCACAATTGGGTTCCGCATCTGAGCCGATTTCAAGGATATCTTGAATGAGCCGATCGACTGAGGTGACCGCCTGTTTGACATCCGGCAAGTATTTCACCGCCAATTCACGTAGTCGAGTCGGACTGGCGGCGGAGTCTAGAAGTTGGGTAATACCTTGGACCAGCGAGAATGGGCGTCTGACGTCGTGGATGAACATTTGCAATGCCGCGCCAAGAGACTTGAGCGCGGCATCAGTTTGCCTGAGCTTGCGGACCTGATCGCTGCTTTGGCGAACATCGGTGAAAGACAGCAAACTGGTGGTGTCACTTGGTTTGACGTTGCGATTGCTCCGCATCACATAGGGAACGGCGAGAAATGGTGCATATTGATGGGTTCGCGGCAAGTTCTGACAAAATTCGGCGTCCAGTCTGGAGACCTTGCCATGGCCTTCGGATTCCTTGGCGACCTGTTCGCCGCGTTCAGCGGCGAAAACGGCCAGCGGTGTGTAGAAATCGGCGGCATGGCCGTAGGTAACCACCTTGACCTGGCCGGAAGCTGCGTCGGCGCTTTGCACCTGAGGTGGAAGATTCGTTCCAACCGGCACGAGATTGACGGTCATGTTCAATTCATCGGCGCACGTCCGGCAAAGCTTCTCCCAAACCTGCGCCGGTACCGAGGCACCCGCCGCCTGAGTCATCAAATTCAACATCAGATGACGACCTGACGACACCGGCGGATCATGGGTAAAGGCGCGGTAGAGGGCATGACTCTTTGGCACCAAGGAGGTTAACGGCCATCTTTGCCACAAGGAGCCCTTGCCAAAGCAAAGGCGTGCCGCCTGCAGCAGCCTTTGACGCACTTCGACGCTCACTTCCGGTTTGGCATCGATGTGCACCAGTAAACTGCAGCCGGCGGCGAGCGGTCGACAAATTTCATCGGCGAGCAACTCCTCGGGCGGCGACTTAAACTGCGATCCTGGGAAGATTTTGAGAAACGGCCGGTCGACCGTCGTGGCGTGAAACTCGGACACGTCCAGCAGTCTTTCCCAACGTATCCCTTTGTATTGGCATAATGGCGCATCTGCATGCTTGGCGTGGACGGTGAGCAGTAAGCCTTGCGTGTCTCGCTCAACGACTCTCCACAAGCCGCTAAAGCAGGCCCGGCCTTCGTGCCGCAAACTAAATTCAGGCAGCGCGAGGCGGGCGAGCAGATCAGGTAGTCGGCGAGTGAGGCGGATTTCCAAGCGCAGCCGGGACACAGAATGGACGGCCCACCCGTGCTTTGGGGATTTGTCGCGAGCCACGAAGTGATGCAGTCGGCTGGCCGAATGGTCGTCCATCAAAACACGCTGAATGGTGGCGACCGCATCATTGGCAGTGAGCTCAGCGCCGCAGTGAAAAAATATGCCCTTTTTCAAGGTGAGACGATAGGTCAGGCCATCGAGGGACAGGTTCACCGTCTCGAGTGATTTGAGGCGGACCGCCGCGTCTAATCCAAGGAGGGTTAAGCGATCGGCGCAGTTCTCGAGGAACAGTTGATCGGCAAGTGCTGCCACGCCAAGTTTGTCGGCCGCTGCCGGCAATTCAGGGGTGAAAAGGCGCAACAGGTCGCTGTCGTGAGATCCGGACGCCATGGTCGCTTTCCTACGTGGGTACTGGAAACAGTGGGTCGACAAGGTCGGACTTGAGTCGTTCAAGGGTCGCCAGATGTTTTTCGATGCTCGCGATCACCTTTTGTCCCTGAACCCCTTCTTCGCCGTAAGCCGCCGAGGATTTTTGGGCGAGATAACGGCAGCCGCGCAGTGCAGCCTCCAGATCGTGGTGCATTGTATGGAGCCACTCCCAACTGCCATCTGGGCCTGGTGCGATCTCAACGATAACGCGGCGCGTCGGACCACCGAGGGCCCGGAGCGCCGCCGTCGCGGCGCCGTAACTTGGCTCGCTGGATTGGCTGTTCGCGTCAATAACCTTAAACACGGCGTCGCTCCTTCAGATGGGCGCCTATTCCCGAGCAATGTTGACCATTCGAGAGAGGTCAGCGGTCGATATGAGGTCTTGATCGATGAGGTGGCGCAGTTTGGACGACAGCGTCGACTTGGGAATGGACGTCACCCGCGCCAAATGACGAATGCTAACTTTGCCGTGGGCGAAGGCCTCCTGGCGAACGATTTCCAGCAGAAGGAGGTTCGTCAAGTGTTCAAAAGTTGGTGGCGTCCGCGCCGACCACGCCAAACGCGAGATCCGTTCGTCGCTGACGTTGGTGCTGACCGTCTGAGATTCGATGGTTTCGAAATTGGTCTCAACTTTCTCCCAAAACCACTTGGGCACGGCCAGCGGTGTCAGCAGTTTACCGACCGCCAGCTCGGTCATCGCTCGCAAACAGTTGCGCAGCTCGCGCACGTTGCCGCCGCGCCAATCGTAAGCCGAGAGCATCTCGAGCGTGCTCGCGGCAAGTTCATAAGGGCCATTGGCCATCTCGCGAGCGAAGTAGCGTGCGAGCTCGACGAACTCATCCATGCGCTCGCGGAGCGGTGGTAGTTCAATGGTTGCTTCACATAGGCGCTGCCAAAGATCGCCGCGAAAGGCCCCCGACTCAATCAATTTCCCAATATCCTCATTGGTGGCAGAAAGGACGCGAAATTTTATTTTCTTTTCCGATGTACCCCCAACTTTGCGAATGGTGTGGGTTTCGAGGGCGCGCAACAAGGCGATTTGTGCGGCGGTAGGCAAGGTTGCCACCTCGTCAAAGAAGATCCAGCCGCCGTCGGCTTTTTCCAGAAGTCCGATCTTATCCTGCGCCGCACCGGTAAAGGCGCCGCGAACATGACCGAAGAGTTCGCTCTCAAGCAATGACGGAGCAATGGCACCGCAATTAAGTCGAACGAATGGCGTCCCCTTGGGTAAAGCGGCGGCCAAAAGGTCGGAGACCAACTCTTTGCCAGTGCCGGACTCGCCGCATACATGAACGGCGGTCACGGCAGAGGTGACGATTCGCCCGATTCGACCAGCCACTGCTGCCATCGTTCGACCAACGACACCTGGTAGTTGGGGCGCATTCCTTTGGCCGCCCGAGCGCAGTTTCCAAATGCCATAAATACGCAGCGCCAGCTCTTGTTCGTCGGTGCCTTTAAAGATGAAGTCATCGGCGCCCGCGCTTAAGCAAGCGGCGACCAATTTGATTCCCTTGAGGTCGGAGCACATGAAAACCAGCGTTTGCGGACTCAACATTTTGGTCTGACGTGCCACCTCTTGCCCGCAAAGCGTTCCACTAACGTTCACGTCGAGCACAGCGACATCGGGCGGGCACTGACCGAGTGCCTGGAGGTATTCAGGCACATTGTCAACGGACTGAGTCCGCACCGTCACCCCGAGTGGCGCGCGAGACAATGTTGCCGCAAATTGCTCGAGATAGAGGGCGTCATCGTCAAGATGCAGAATTTTCAACTCAGGCAGCACCATTGAGCCTACGTCCAGGTTAGTGAAATCGTGCCTAATCGGGCTCTATCCTAACGCGAAATGTCGACCAGCGGAAAGGCGGAAAGGAGGATGCTGCTGTCTTCCTCCCCTTGGGATCGTCCCCGTGGGTATAAGCGCTGCGCGGCAGCGAATCCCCGAAGGTGACTGGCCCGCCTTTGACCATCTGTCCCGCACTCGGCCAATTGGCGACCGGCCACTGACCGTTGCCGGCCATGTAAGTCTGCAACACCTCGAAATTAAGCAAGTTGTTGAGTGGCATAGGCCATGCTTAAGAGGTCTCGGCACTTACATGGAGAGGGGTCCAATGTCACGTCGAGGAAGCAAGCTTTTTTATTTTTTTTGGGAAAGGTGGCATCGCCGAAGACGGGCCTTTTTCTCTCAACTTGAACAACGGGCGTTCGAACGGCACGTCGAGGACACTAAGTCGAGGCTGCAATTCGGTCGTCGTTACTAATGGCGGACGGCTCTCTTAGGGCTGACTCCGGTAGTCCCTAGAGGCGGCAAAGACCGCGTTTCGCGGGCGATACCGAACTTGAGGGCGTACGGAGTCGGCCCTGAGTGAGCACACGACCAACCATTCGGAGATTCGATCATGATGCAGTCGTTGACGAGACTTTGCCACCTAGCATTTTTCGGCTCTGTTTCGCCGCTGATTCGGCTGGGGCGAGAGCGCCCCCTTCAGGCTGAAGACCTGCCCGCATTGCCTGCCTGGCTTGAGCCGCAAGCTACGCCCACCCGATTTCTCACCATTAGCCTTGGCGGCCCAAGGCGATTTCTCCTCGAATTGCTGCTAGCCTGCCGCGGCAGGCTAGCAGCCGCCCTTGGTCTCACCACGGCGCTCATGGCGACGGCAATTCTGCTGCCTGTGACAATTCATGCCTTAGTCGAGGAACTCGGAGACGTCGCCACGGGGGGCGGTTCTGTGCAACGAGGAGTGGTATTGACCCTAGGGTTTTGTGCTTTGATGCTTGCTAATACCGTCGTTGGTCAACACTACCTCTATACCATTATCACTTTGAATCAGCGCCTGCTCAGCGCTCTGAATATTCGCATCTACGGTCATACATTGACTCTGTCCCGTCGGGCCCGTCAAGCCAAGCCAATCGGCGACGTGGTTAATCACATCGGCACGGATGCCGGCAGCGTCGCTGAAATTGCGGTCGTTGTGCCGGAGCTTGTTTACGGCGTCGGCATCATTCTCTTGGTGACTTTGGTCGCTTGTCGCTATATTGGCTGGGCTGCCTTGGTGGCACTGGCGGTGCTCGGCGTGCTATCGCCCCTTTGTCGAGTCGTGGCTAGCCGATTCGTCAAGTATGATGACGAGATCACCGCTTACCGCGATCAACGTGTTAGTCTGATGTCGCAGATTATCGCGGGTATTCGCGTCGTCAAATACCTGGCTTGGGAAAAGCGGCTTGCCGGTGAGGTCGCCGTTATTCGCAATGAAGAAACGCGGGCGCGCCGTCAACTCGCCGCCGCGACATCCAGTTCAATGCTATTTTTCTTAGGCGCACAAGCCTTGGCGACGAGCACCGCCCTAGGGGCTTATGTGTGCAGTGGACACCGGCTCAACGCAGCGACGGCGTTCGCGGTCATCGCGCTCTTTGATCTTTGGCAACATCCGTTCGCGCACCTGACCCAGTACATTGCCGATCTCGCCGCCGCGAAGGTTGGGGCGGACCGCATTTTGACCTTTTTGCGGGAGGAGCGTGTCGAAAAAGAGACCGCCACGGTCAATAGTCAGATCTCGCCGGGACTTTGTCTTGCCGCCTTCACGGCCACACATGGGGCGGATGGCGAACCGGCCGTTAAAGACTGGTGCCTGTCCTTGGCCGCGGGTAGTGCCACTGCCATTGTTGGACCGGTGGGTGGTGGTAAGTCTAGCCTGCTCTTGGCCCTCTTGGGTGAGCTGCAACAGGTTGGGGGGACACGGCGCTGGGTTGGGTTGGGCGATGGTGAACGGCCGCGGATGGCCTGGGTGGCACAGTCTCCTTATATCATCAACGGCACCATTGAGGAGAACATCGGCTTTGGCGCACCAGTGGATCTAAGTGCCGCCTTGCGCCTCAGCGCGATGACACTCGACGTCGCAACGATGCCCGCTGGGATCCATACCGAAATCGGGGAGCAAGGACTCAACCTTTCGGGTGGGCAAAAACAGCGTTTGAGTCTGGCCCGAGCCATTGCATTAAGTCCGACCGTCGCCTTGCTGGATGACCCATTTTCAGCTGTCGACCGCCAGACAGAGAGTTTTCTTGTGGACGAACTGCTCTTTGGCGAGTGGAGTCGCGTCACCCGCATCGTCGCAACGCACCGCTTGGAGCACTTAGCGAAGTTTGATCAGATAATTTTCGTTGTGGACGGTGAAATCAAGGCGACTGGTGCCTTGCCCGATCTACTGCAGTGGTGCCCAGAGTTCGGGAAATTCCATGCGGAACATGCCTTACTTCATGAAATGGGTATGACTTTTGAACAGACGTCAAGCTTGACCGTTGCACCCGTGGACCTGTGCGACAAGCCATCGGGTCACGCGAAAATAACGGCGGCTGAGGACCGCGAACAGGGTCATGTGCGCCTTAGGGTGTACGTGGATTATTTGTGGGCCTTAGGCGGCAGTCGCACGGCAACTCGGCGAATTTTGGGTCTGAGCGCGCTCGCGATGGCAACCTTGATTGTCGGCCTTGTGCCGATGGTCCAGAACTATTGGTTGTCGCTTTGGACCGCATCGGCACCAAAGGGGGGACGATGGTGGCTAACACTCGCCTCGCTCCGCGGCAGTGAGCTCCGTAATGTGGCGGTCTTTTCGCTATTAGCCGTCTTGGGTGTCGTGGGCGCCTTCGGTCGACATTGGTTCTGGGGCCAACGTGCCGTGGGCGCCAGTTGCCATCTTCATGATCGAGCCCTTCACGGCGTGCTCGGGACGAAAGTACGCTTTTTCGATGCCAATCCGGTTGGGCGAATACTCAACCGCTTCGCCGTTGACCTCGACGCCATCGAGCGCCAGATGGCGACGTCATTCGAGCAAACAGTGATCGCCTTTGTGCATGCCGCCGTCACCATCAGCTTAATCCTCGCGTTGACGCCCTGGACACTTTTGGTATTGGTGCCAGCCATGGCGGTATTCTTTCGGTTACAGGACACCTATCGAAGATCGGGGCGGGAGACCAAACGGTTGGACTCATTGGCGCGTTCACCGCGGTTCGCGCACTTCAAGGAAACGCTTGAGGGTCTTGACACGATAAGGGCGCACGACCAGCAGCCGGTATTTTGGCGCAAGTTTCAGCGAGCGTTGGCTGAAAACCAAAGATGTTTTCGCGGCATGGTCATGGTCAATCGATGGTTTTCCGTCAGATTACCGTTATTGACCGCGGCAGTAGCGCTCGTCTCGATCGCCGCCGTGCTCCTTGCAGCTCGGCACCATGTGGTCGGACCGGCAACCGGGGCCCTGCTGGTGTTCTACAATTTTATCTTCACTGATCACCTAAACTGGGCCGTGCGGTCCTTTAGTGAGGCCGAATCCAGGTTGACGTCGGTCGAGCGACTCAAGGCCTACGGCGATTTGCCTCCGGAACCTGATGTCCTTAAGCAACCGTCTTCGATTGACGATACAAATTGGCCGAACTTGGGGGCGCTTGAATTCATCAACGTATGGGCGAGATATGCACCGGAGCTTGCCCCAGTCCTTCGCGGTATTTCACTGAAGATCCCGGCTGGCGCCAAAGTCGGGGTCATTGGGCGCACCGGTGCCGGGAAGAGTTCCCTGATTCAAGTGCTCTTCCGCTTCATTGAACTCGACGGCGGCACCGTCACGATCGATGGTTGCGATATCGCGAGTGTTGCCAAGGCTCGACTGCGGCGGGCTTTGGCGATTATTCCACAAAATCCTATCTTGTTTCTCGGCACGCTGCGAGCCAACCTCGATCGGTTCAATGTTCATACGGATGAAAAAATTTGGTCGGCGCTGGCTCAGGTTCAGCTAACGGCATTCGTCAAAGCACTACCTAATGGCCTTAACAACCAAGTTCTCGAAGGAGGCGCGAACTTCAGCGAGGGTCAAAAACAGCTTTTCTGCCTGGCGCGAGCCCTGCTCTCGGACGCCAAGATCATTGTCATGGACGAAGCCACTGCCAATGTTGATGCTGCTACCGACGGTATGATTCACCAGGCGATGCAGGCGGCCTTTGGCGGTCGCACCATGCTGATCATCGCCCATCGGCTCGGAACCATCAGTCATTGTGACATGGTCGTCGAGATGGACCACGGGGGGATTCGAAGCCTTCGGTATCAAGCGCCCGAGGCCCCGAGTCTTGTGGCGGCCTCGGCCGGTGGTGACATTTCTCTACCATATTCGTCCAAATGCGACCGCTTCGCCGTCGGCGCGGTCAATGACTCTATTTGCCTAGGAACTTGAGGAGCTTTGCCTTTTCATCAGGCGTGAGTGGCGCAATTCCTGAATCCGGCGGTGGCATGACGTTATCATCGGTCAACTGAATCTTGGTCGAGACGGCGTCGCCAGCATTTTTGAATTCGGTTTCATTGTCGACGAATTTTATTCTGCCCTTGGCGTCTTCCCCGGTCGAATTGACGGCGTGGCATTTACTGCATTTCGCTTGAAGAATTGGGTTGATATCGGTTTGGAAGTTCAGACCTGACGGCGCCGGAGTCGGGGCCGGGGCCTCGCTGGGGCTCTTGGCCTTGCCTCCACAGGCGGTAACCACAGTCAAGCAAAGAGCGATGCACGCGCCGCTGGCTAGGGCGAAGAGTCTCATGCCGAACCTCCCTCAATTAAAATGGGCACCTCGCCATTTCGCGAAGCTGTCCATGACCAAAGCAAGAACGAGGCCAGCCGTGGCCTCCGCCTTCGGTAACGAGGCGGCCAGCCTTACTCAAACTTCCTTGGGAGCCGCTCATTCCAGGGGCCCCGAGGGGAGCGTCATCGTGCCAGGCATCACCGCTATCCCAGGCGCCGCGATTACGGGCCTATCGGCAGTGCGAGTCGATCAGGTGCTGGCTTTTAAGAAAAGGACGCTGCCGGTCGCCGTCGATTGAGGATCAGCGCCTGCCAATGGCTTGCTTCCGCTTGACAACGTGGTTCCGTCGACACGCCAAACGCTGATAGAGTCAAAATACACATCGTCGCACCGAAGAGAGATAGTCCCAAAAAAACGATGATTCCGCCGTGCAGGCAACAAATGGCAAAGATCCACAGCCGGCGAGTGCGCCGTGGCCAAATGAAAATACAGTAAAGTGTTTCGACCATCAGCGTTGTCCACCCGCCGATCATAGGTAAAAGCGGGTAATGCGCCAGCCAGGACATGTCAAATTGTCGGTACACCGGTAGCTGAAGCGCGCGCCATAGAAGTTCACCGTTCCACCATTGAATGCCAGTGGCTTTCTCGAGGCCGCTGGCCAAATACATAATGCAAAGATGCAGCTGAATGATACGCAGTCCCAGCCGGGCCATGGGGGTTGCTGCCGGGTTAACCCCACGCCACTTGACATCGAGTGACCAGGCGGCGCCGGCCGGAAGAAACATCAAATAGAACAGGAAAACATGCGCGAATAGATCGACGCCATAATTCGTCGCATAGCTGCTGTACATGAGCAACCAGTGCAAGAACCACGCACTTAAAGTGCTGAGCCTAGTCCACAGGCCAAAGAGCATGAGCACTAAGGCGACTACATAAGCTCCGCTCACGCTGTAGATGCAGGCGCTCTCACCGATGTTCCAATGGGCGAAGGCTTTCACGATCCAGGCAATGCTTGGGGTGTGGGCGACCCCAAGATAGGCTGCTAGTGGTCTTTGGACAAAGCCGTTTTCTGCAAAAAACTCTAGGCAGTCCCGCCGCATCATATAGGCTTGCACAAGTAGAATGCAGGCCAAGCCGATGCGCAGGGCCGCCAGCGGTTTGGCATGGACTGGTTTGAAAAAGAATTCCGCAGTCCTTTGTCGGTAGTCCAGGAGACGATGGCCGAGTCCGGCTTCCGGCATAATTGAGCAAGGTTCGAGGTTCATCGGCTCACCTCGGAATTTGCCGACCGGTGATGAACAAAGCGACTCAGGTAAATTTGTTGCCAAGAGGCCCTCTTGCCAGCGCCATACTCAGTCATGGAAACTGGGTCGAACTCGTCAAGCAGGACGGCCACTTCCTGCGCCTCCGGATGTCGGCTGAAAACTTTGCCAGCTAGCGAGGCCGCTAGCGAGCGACGCAGGTCATCGTCGTCATCCTCGTTAGCTGGGATGAATTGGTCGATGATATTGCCAAAACGCAGATCAGCTTCGTGACTAGCGCCGCTTTCCAGGACGAGCCTGGCTTTGTGACCGTCAGTCGTCACGATTTCAAAGCGCGAACGTAATTGGGCACCCACTCCAGGGGCGAAAAATCCATAGCTATTACCTGCGCCAGAGAGCACTCCGTAATAGGTCATGGCTGAACCGACGAAAGGTAGTTCGCTAACATCCACATAGCTGGCGCCAAGTACCACCAGACACAGGTGGATGAGCGCCAGGCATAGGCAAAATTTCTCACGCCGGCGATGCATGACAAATCTCCTGTGACGCAGCGCAGCCCTCCCCAAAGCGAGTTTGTCACGCGCCTTGGAGAGGGGTACGAACGTTACCTTCTCAGTCCTGTTTGCGGTTGTGGCACGGTACCGCGATTATTGGTAGCCTCGTTCCGACCATGATGGTGCCCGCCATGGTGCCCCCCATGGTGATGTCCGCCGTGATGGTGTCCGCCAAAGTGATGGTGTCCGCCAAAGTGGTGGTGTCCGCCAAAGTGATGGTGTCCACCAAAGTGGTGGTGCCCGCCAAAGTGGTGGTGCCCGCCGTGATGGTGACTGCCAAAGTGGTGGTGATCCAAAAACTCGGCAGGCACTGCCGCGTCAGTGCCATGCTCTTCGATCAGAGAAAGATCTGAAATCGCCACCGAATCAACCTTGGCCTGAGCGCGGGAAAGTCCGACTCCAATGCATCCTCCGGCTATCAACGTTGTCATAACAGCTGTCTTGAACCACTTCATCTTGACCTCCTTTGATTGACGTTGGTCACGTTACCGTTCCTGATGTTCCTGCATCAGGTGAGAGCTTCATTGACACGGGGTGGCCGTTAACCACTTTTGCAGTGATGGGCCGCGGGCATTCTCAAACGCCTCGGTGATCTGTTCATGTTCGTCTTGCACATTTGCCAGAGTGTCTTTTTCGCTCTGCGATAAAACGGGGTTGCTCATTTCGCTGCGTTCGAGCAGGGCAATCGCGTCATGATCGCCGGGCGGCATTGACAGCTCGTAGTATAGTTTTTGCTCGAGCTGGGCCGTGCTTGTTGACAGGGTAATGATGCTGCGAATCTTCCCGTCGTGGCAGTGAGTGCAACCGAATTCCTCACCTAGCGGCGGACCGTGGTGCTCGGGGACAATGGCCCCGTCCCAATCATTGAGACCATATGCGGCAATTCTGGCGTTGAATTCCTGCAATCTGTTCCAGGCGAAGTCGGCCGGCGGGCTTTTTCCATAGCCTGATTCGCCTTTGACTGGAGCGGCTTCGAGAATTGGCGTGCGGCGATGAATTAATTTGCGCATCCCGCTGACATGGCATGCATAACATTTGCCGTTACGACTCTCGTCGATGGTCAGACGGTAGCCGGCGTCGCCTTGAGTGAGCGTGTAATCGCGGAAATTGAGCCGGACCTTGGGTAAAGGCTGCCCATCACGATTCTTCTTCTGAACAGCGATGAACGAGAGCGGTGTTTCGGTCTTCACCGACTTGTCTTGAAGATTGAGCAGCATCCAACGGTCGAATCGGTCGTCAATATCCGGAATCATGATGAAGGTTCGTGACCCGCCGAGTGCCGAGTTATGAGTCAAATATTTCCAGCCGTTGGCTTGTGCGGCGGCGACCACCTTGGCCGGGTCAGGCACGGCCGCTACCAGTTCGGGTGGCACTTTCATCATGTTTTGGGGTTTATCGGCCGCTTCCTGGGCGGCTAAATAAGCGTGGTTTCCGAGCGTGAAGCCATAAGAGTCGCTGCTGTGCTGGGCGGTCCAAGCTGGGACAAAGTCGCGCAGGTTTTGCGTACACTTCCTCAGTGTCGAGTTCTGCTCGAGGAGGGCAGCACACTTGTCGAATACACTCTGGATATTATCCTTGACATTTTTATAAAACTCGACATCACACGTGCTGTCTTCACAGGTGTCGACCCATTTGGTCTCAGCCGCGGCCAGGTCGATGAAGTCCTGCCATTCCTTCGGTGATTGCCGGGGACACTCAGCGGAGGTGCCGGGCGGCGCCTCGTCTTTCCCTTGCCGTCGACCAGCGTCCATTCGGCAGCCGGCGCCGATAATAGCCGCGGATAGCGCGGTGATATAGGCAAGCAACCGGCCAGAGCTGGGGTGAAGTCGGCCTCGTCTTGTCAAATGATCCATCGTCGTCCTGCCGCGTGGGGTTCCTGTTCCTTGGCTGCATTTGCAATAGGGCAGGTTAGGGAAGGGCTGCAACTCATTGCCGTTTAACCAACCACAGAAAATGCAGCCACAGGGAAAGAGGTGTATGGAAATGAAGGCGTCGTCAGTCGACAACCCATCGCGCCACAGTCCCGTCGACGGCCAGCACCAAAGAGGGTGATATGGTCGACGAATCCAGACTTTGCGCCGTGGCCGTGGCGTGTTACCTTGGCGCCACGGAAACCTTGAAATGAGTGGGGTCGTCATGCGTCGAACCAAGTATGTCCTCATGAGCTTGTTAGCTTTCGTCATGCCCGTGGCTAATGCTCAAGCCCTGAAAAAAATCGCTGATCTGGAAGTCAAGATCGACGACAAGGAGATGGTGAAGAAGGATAGCGGGATTAGGACGATGTTTATCGTGATTTATGACGCTGAGAGCAAGATGCCTCAGCCGTATGGTGCGATGAAAGTAGCTCTCGACAAAGATGCGCGCGGCACTTTTTACAAGGGCTCGCTGACGACAGAAAACGTGATGCTCATGGGCGGCGGCGACTTGCCCAAAGCCATTCGCATCAAAGCCCGGCTCGACAAAGATGGTTCAGCTGGTCCAGACGAGCCGGGTGATCTTGTCGGAATTGCTGAAAAGGTCACGCTCGGTGCGAAGGCGGTCATCACGATCAATAAGGCGATTTAGGGCTTTGCGATAAGTCCAAACGACGATTAAACTATGGCATCGCCCCTTGGCCTAGTCGGTGGCCGTGGGGTCCTGGCCGCATTTTGGCTCATTGACGAAAATTTCAGGCCCGCGCCGTAAGGTCAAGGTCACTCGATCATTCAATTCGCCGGTCCCGACCCGCGGTGATTGGCGCCGATTTTAGGGGTCATCATGAAATCGTGCCTACTGCAGTCGCTTTCCTTGCTGGTTGCTTTAGCGTGCAGCGCCAGTTCGCGGGCGGTGGCTGAACCAAGCGACGGCTTTCAAAAGCCTTCAAAGGCGGAATTGAAAAAACGGCTGACACCTCTGCAATACGAGGTGACTCAAGAGGAGGGGACCGAGCATCCATTTAAAAATGAATACTGGGATCAACATGCCGCCGGCATCTACGTTGATGTCGTATCGGGTGAGCCACTCTTTAGTTCGCTGGATAAGTTTGATTCGGGTACTGGATGGCCAAGTTTCACGAGGCCATTGGCCGAAAATAGCGTCGTCCGCAAGGTGGACAACCATCTTTTTACGACACGCTCAGAGGTCCGCTCCAAGCGAGCCGACTCCCACCTTGGCCACGTTTTTGATGACGGCCCCCAGCCGACGGGCCTGCGCTACTGCTTGAACTCGGCGGCCCTTCGCTTTGTGCCGGTGGAGAAACTCCAGGCTGAAGGCTACGGCAAGTACCTGCCGCTTTTTTCGGCGGCGGCGACGGGCGGCCCGGCAACGAAGGCTCCGGGCACTGACAACATGGAGCACGCGACTTTTGCTGGCGGTTGTTTTTGGTGCATGGAGCCACCATTCACGAATCTGCCAGGCGTCGTGCAAGTGCTCCCGGGTTACACGGGCGGCAAGCAAGGGAATCCGACCTACGAGGAGGTATCAGCTGGTGGCACCGGTCATGCGGAGTCTGTCGACGTGACCTTCGACCCGCGGCAGATCACCTATGATAAATTGCTAGACATTTTTTGGCACCAGGTCGACCCAACCACACCCGATGCGCAGTTTTGCGATCATGGCAATCAATATCGCACGGCCATTTTTTACCATGGTGAAGATCAACGGCGATTGGCCGAGACCTCGAAACAAGCGCAGGAAAAGAGCGGCCGCTTCAAGGCGAAAATTGTCACTGAAATTACCGCGGCGACAACGTTTTACCCGGCCGAAGAATACCATCGGCAATATTTCAAGAAAAATCCCATTCGCTACAAGTATTATCGTTCGAGCTGTGGTCGTGACCAATACCTGGATGGCATCTGGGGTAAAGACCGCGAGCACGAGCACTGAAGGATTTTGCCCGCCGCCTAAGGAAGTCGACGGAGATCGTTCAATCCGGTGTGAAAAACGACGGCGGTGTATCGATCCCATACTTCATGGCGATGCGTTGATGAGCCGCCTTGATGCCGTCATAGCCCAAGACTATCTGACCGCCATCGTCGGCGAGCGCGATGACGGCATAGGATTTGCCCGCCTTTTTGACGGGGGCATTGGCTAGTGCCAATTTGACGTCGACCAAGGAGTCGATCTTCTGACCGTTCACTTGCTCAACAATTTGATTGGCCAAATCCTCGTAGCCTTGATTGAACTCGTCAGCCAGAACTCGGCTCACGACGATGACATTGGCTGACTTGGCGGCGCCCGTGCGACTGGCGCGGCGCTCGGCTAGCACCAGATCGACGGGCGCCGAATCCTTCCAGACGTAGCCGAAGCTTTCGAGATAGGTGCGGTCGAGCTCCTGGAAGACAATGCCGCCGAAAATTAGGTAGGAATCCTGGCCAGAAAGTCGGTGAGGAGGGCGAGCGAGATATTGGTAGGAGTCATGACGGGCCAATTCCACGCTGTAAGTATTCACCTTGCCGTGACGAAGTATGGTAAGCGAGGTTTTTTCGCCGCCGTGCAACTCGTTCAGCAGATACTTGAAGCTGACGCGTCCCCATAATGCATGCTTATAACGCCCATAATCGTCGAGTTCATGACCAGCGACCTTGAGGAGGACGTCGTTACGTTGGATCAGGCCGCCACAGGGGCCGAGCGCCGCGATGTCGGTGACGCGCGCCCCGCCAACGGCATCTTTGGCCTCATAAAATTTGCGCGATTCCGGCGAGACCAGCGGGGTGGTTTCAAGTCCAAGCGTCGCAAATCCTCGATACTTGACGTCATTGACGTCACTGAGAAAGTGCCGAATGATCGACGCTGGAATGGCGTAAGCACTGGTCTCCCCGACTTCATCGACGATGCCCACGAGTCGATTGTTGCGCACGACCGGCTCCGATGACACTGGTGCCGGTCCAGCCGCATCGAGGAGATAGGAGGCAACATCATACGAACTCGTGCGCGCTTTACGCATGCTGATATCGGTCACTCGCGCATGCATGCGCGTCAGTTGGCCGCCTTGTCGCCCCATGACGTCAACCGGCGTGCGCAGCGACAAGAGGCCGCCAATCGCCGCTTCTTCAAAGTGTCCGGCGCTCGCAGGATCGCGTATTTTAAGCAGGGCGAGGTTCACTTCTTGGTCGATGAACTCGGGGACGAGCTCATATCTCTGACTCTCGCCGAACTTCGACACTTCGGCGTAGGTCGAGTCCAGAATCGAGTTCGCGGTGACCAAGACGCGACCACCGCTGACCACCGTGCCAGTGAGCTGGTGGATATCAACGCCTTTTTTTCGCCAAGGCGAATCCGTATCAAATTCTTGCTTGGAGACAAAGACGCGCACGACGCTATTGCTGAGCGGATCGGTGACGTATTCTTGAATGGTCTCGTCGTCGGGTTGTTCGGGCAAGGTCGCTTGGACCGAGTCGCCAACGGATACTGCTGTCGGCGGCGTGATCTGTTGAGCGGCCGAAGACAAGGTGGGTGGTCCCGCTAGAAGCAGACTGCCTAGCAGGCAATAAAGCCCGAAGGTCTTGACCCTCATTGATCCTCCTCCCCGCCATCGTCGGAGCGCTGGTCGAGGGTCGTCAGCCACGGCGAACGCGTGACACGATAGGTTTTGGCGACTTCTTCATCGGCCGCCAACGCCTGCTGGCGATCCAGGACAGCGACGTTGCCGTTCTCCCAAAACTCAATCGTCACGAACTCGCCCACCGACGCAGACAAGAGGCTTTGCATGTGTTGGAGGGATCTGACTTCGCTGCCATTGACTTTGGCGACGACAGCACCGAGCGGTACGTCAATATAAGCATTGATGGCGTGCGGCAGGCGCGCCGCCAAGACAATCATCCCCTTAGTCGCGGCAAATTCAGGTTCGAATTCCCAGAATCGATGCAAATAGCGTAAATCAAGTGGGGCGCGCTCCGCCCATTCGTCGCCCCATGTTTCAAGGTAGTTGCGCGATAAGGTCTCAAATACCACGCCATCTACTGAACACGGGCGATATGACACGTCTCTGTCGCGCTGTCGAAGGTGATCGCGACTTCCCCGCTGCGTAGCTGACGCAGAACGTCTTCGATTTTTTCATCAACACCGAATTCCCTCTCCCCATAATCCGTGCCGGCGCGCGTGACGAATTCTTCAAGAAGGTTTCTCAGAGTTGAAGGATCAAGCATTTCATAGGGAATGCGCATGCTAACACCCTACTACAAATCCTGGGTCACCGCTCGCGGCAAACTCTGGCGCCGCCCAAGGGCCGTACTTCAGTTCGGGCCTCACCGGGACCACGCAGTAGCGCGCCAGCCCGGAGGCGAAAGGCCAAGGATCCAAGAGAAAATGAATGAAGTGTCATTCAATCTTCGTTAGATTCGTGGAACAAGCCTTTGTCCCAGGCGTCGATGTGGAGACTGCTGATGGTCACTTTTCGCCAGTTTTTCGATCTAGAGAGCTCGACTTATACCTACTTACTCGCCGATCAGGAGTTGCAGTGTGCGGCCCTAATTGATCCGGTTAAAGAACAAGCGGGTCGCGATCTCAAAACTTTAGACGAGCTCGGCCTCAAGCTGCGTTATGCGATCGACACTCATGTGCACGCCGATCATATTTCCGCTCTTGGTTTGTTACGAGAGCGAACTGGCTGCCAAACCGCCATGGCGGCCTCCGGGGGGGCTGATTGTGCGGACATTGGCTTGGTTGACGGCCAGGAGCTGCAGTTGGGCGCCCTGAGCCTGCGCGCACTGACAACCCCGGGCCACACGCAGGGCTGCCTCAGCTTTTATGTTCCAAAGTTAGGCATGGTATTCACTGGCGATGCCTTGCTGATTAGGGGCTGCGGACGGACGGATTTTCAGCAAGGGGATGCCGCTACCTTATATAAGTCCGTTTGGACCAAACTATTCACTTTGCCGGCAGAGACCCTGGTTTTCCCTGGGCACGATTACAAAGGTCTCACGGCATCCTCAATCGGTGAAGAAAAGCGCTGGAACCCACGCCTATCAAAGCCGGAAGCCAAGTTTATTGAGATCATGAAGAGTCTCAATCTTCCGCAACCTAAGAAAATCCAAGACGCCGTTCCGGCCAATTTGGCCTGTGGGAAGGCCACGCCAGCCGTTCCATGAGAGCGAGCCTTGCACCCGGTCCGAAAAGGGTTAGCGAAAGTACCGAAAAATCTACCGTTACCTCGGTAAAGTTGCCAGGCTTTTGCAAAAATGAAGCGACTCTCCACCCTCGGCAATCGCTGCCCAGCCTTCTCGCCATACTTTCATGTCATAATGATACTGTAGAATCTTAGAGAATCAGGCCCTTATCCTGGCGCATGCACTGTCACCTCTTTACGGGAGGCCCATGACCGGTTCAGCCGCACCCATTGCCTTAACCGTCATCCACCGCCGCCTAAGATTGGTCGGCGTGCTCCTCACTGGCCTTTTTCTCCTCCTCTTAGCCTTGATTTTTGGTCATTGGCGCACCGATCCCGATGCGGCTCGCCGGTCCGTGTTTAAGATTCGCTCCTACGCGCAAACCCCGGACTTCGCGAACCCATGGAAGTATTCTCCGGGAATATCGTCATTTGGGACCGGCTTTTTCATCGGCGGTAAGCGCATTCTCACCAATGCGCACGTCGTGAGCGATGCCCGCTTTATTTCGGTACAGAGGTCAGATGGTCGGACGTTACCGGCGACGGCAACGTTTATCGGCCACGACACGGATCTGGCGGTGCTAACCGTCAATGACCCTGGTTATTTTGAAGGACTGGAGCCCTTGCGCTTTGGCCCGCTGCCACGGCTACGCAGTCCGGTCTACACCATCGGCTTTCCACTAGGTGGAGAAAAAGTTTCAATTACCGAAGGCATCGTCTCGCGAATAGACTATCGACTTTATGTACACACCAGCCATCACCGACACCTACTCGTACAGGTCGACTCAGCCATCAATCCTGGTAATAGCGGTGGTCCAGTCGTCCAGGACGACCGCGTCGTCGGCGTCGCCTTTCAGGCGAACCTCGCGGCGCAAGGCACCGGCTATATTATTCCAACCCCCTTGATCGAGCGATTCCTCAAGGACATCGAAGATGGCCACTACGATGGGCACCCAGAGGATGGCCTTTCGGTCCAGGAAAACGCGCTGGCTAATCCTTCCACCGCGGAATTTTATGGCCTAGGCCGCCTGCGCACTGGCGTGATGGTGACGCACGTGGCTGAATACTCGCCATTTCACGAAAAAGTCGAACGTGGCGATATCCTGCAAGCCATTGACGGCCATCAGATCGACACGGACGGCCGGGTCTTGTTTCAGGGGGAAAGAGTCGACTTCAAGGTTTACTATGATTTG
>Ga0207116_10054_pt1 | contig 30075 bp, 28 predicted proteins | sample Alteio_BWMinHeat_44_FD_153550 | JGI IMG/M metagenome (GOLD analysis project Ga0207116, IMG submission 153550) | Enriched cells from forest soil in Barre Woods Harvard Forest LTER site, Petersham, Massachusetts, United States -... | ecosystem: Environmental > Terrestrial > Soil > Temperate forest >... | reverse complement strand
CATTCGCCACAAAGGCCACTCCGGCATTCGCATCACGGGCCTACCAGAAAAAGCATACGAGGTTTTGTAGAGCGGTTTGTCGTAACTCCGGCGTTCCTGTGCTCAGGACAGGCGCGCCGGCTGTGGTGAGGGCATCTTGCCCTCACCCCCAACGCACTCCAAATTGATGACAAACAGCACAAATGAATGACGCTCCCAACACCGGCCCCGCCATCGAATTCCGTAATGTCGGTTATCGCCTGAATGACGGAACGACCCTCCTTCGCGATCTGAACCTGGAAGTCCAGCGCGGCGAAACCCTGGTGCTCCTGGGCCGCAGCGGCTCCGGCAAGACCACCACCCTGAAGCTCATCAACCGGCTGCTCACGCAGAGCGCAGGCACCATCCTCGTCGACGGCCGTTCCCTCGAGGAATGGGACGTAATCCGCTTGCGCCGCATGATCGGCTACGTCATTCAGGAAGTCGGCTTGTTCCCCCACTTCACCGTCTCCCGCAACATCGGAGTCGTGCCACGGATCGAAGGATGGTCTGCCGACCGCATTCAGCACCGCGTCACAGAACTGCTGCAACTGGTGGGTCTAGAACCGCAACTCGCATCGCGCTATCCGCGCGAACTGTCCGGCGGACAGCGGCAGAGAGTCGGCGTGGCCCGCGCCCTGGCCGCCGACCCGTCGTTTCTCCTCATGGACGAACCTTTTGGCGCGCTCGATCCCATCACTCGTGCCGAACTGCAGCGCGAATTTCTGGCCCTGCAGCAACGCCTGGGGAAAACGGTAGTCTTCGTCACCCATGATCTGCGTGAAGCTCTGCTCCTCGGCACCCGCGTCGCCCTAATGGAGTCGGGCCAACTGGTGGTCACGCTTACACCCGACGAATTTGTGCATTCCACCGACCCCATGGTCGCCGCCTACGTAGATGCTTTCAGAACCGAACTCGCACCGCCAGAAGAGGAAGCACGATGAACTACCCGAGTAGCGCCGGCGTCCCTTCGACTGTGCCCAGGGCAGCCATCCGGAACGCAGCATTCAGAGGCCAATCATGAATGTGCTTCAATTCATCATCCAGAATCACATAGAAGTTCTGGACCTCACCGCCGAGCATCTCTGGCTGGTCGGGGCATCCATCACCCTGGCGGTCTTCATCGGAATTCCGCTCGGCATCCTGATCACGCGCTGGCCAGTATTGAGCAAACCAGTACTCGGCGGCGCGAACATCATTCAGACCGTTCCCAGCCTTGCTCTATTCGGATTTCTCCTGCCTGCACCCTGGATCGGCGCCCGTGCCGACCGCATCGCAATACTGGCACTGATATTGTACGCACTGCTGCCCCTCATTCGTAATACTTACACGGGAATCAGGGGAGTTGATCCGGCTGTAGTAGAAGCTGGACGCGGCATGGGCATGACGGACAGCCAGCTACTCTGGCAGGTCGAACTCCCTCTGGCCCTCAGTGTGATTATCGCCGGAGTGCGCGTGGCAACCGTGCTTTCAATCGGCCTTGCCACTATCGCCGCCGCTATTGGCGCGGGTGGCCTTGGAGAATTTATTTTTCGCGGTCTGGCCATGGTGAACAATCAAGTCATATTCGCCGGCGCAATTCCCGCTGCCGCCCTAGCCATACTTGCGGACACGAGCCTGGGTTGGCTGGAGAAGCGCCTCAGCCCGCGCTAAGCCATTTGCACCCACTACACACGTGATTCGTACCCTCCTTACTCTCGCCTTCGTTGCTCTGCTCGCAGCCTGCGGACCGCCGCGAGCAGATGTCGTCGTCATCGGTTCCAAAAACTTCACCGAGCAGCTTGTCCTCGGCGAAATCATGGCCCAACAGATCGAGAACCGGACCCACATCCCGGTTGAGCGGCGTTTCTATCTGGCCGGCACATATATTTGCCAACAGGCTATTCTCGGCGGCCGCATTGATATTTATCCTGAATACACCGGCACCGCCCTAACCGCGATTTTGAAGGAGCAGCCATCCAGCGATGCCAAGCTGGTTTACAAGCGGGTCAAGACCGAATATGCCAGACGGTTTAATTTCGAACTCGGCCAGCCCTTCGGATTCAATAACACTTTCGCCATCGAAATCCGCGGTGAAGACGCTCGCCGTCTCGGCCTTAAGACTATCTCGCAAGCGGCCGCCTACACTCCGAAATGGCGGGCCGGCTTCGGCTACGAATTCACCGGACGTCCCGACGGCTATCAGGGATTGGCCGCGACCTATGGCCTACGTTTCGCCGAGACGCCCAGTATCATGGATCTGGGACTGCTCGCCCGCGCCCTCAAGAACAAACAAATCGATCTGGCGGCCGGAAACATGACCGATGGCCTGATCCCGGTACTGGATTTGTTCGTGCTCGAAGATGACCGCCACTATTTCCCGCCCTATGAAGCCGTCCCCATCATTCGGCAGGAAATGCTTGCTCATCACCCCGGGGTGGAACGAGCTCTGAACGAACTCGCCGGAAAGATTACTGACGAGGACATGCGACAACTCAACTACGCCCTGGACGGCCAGCATCGCGATGTGAAGGAAGTGGTAAGAGAATTTCTGCGCAAGAAGGGACTATGAGCCCTGGGGTTCCTTCCTGTACCTTCGCGTTTAAAGCTTTTTGCTGCAATCTAAAGGGATTCACCCACGAAGGACACGAAGGTACAGGAAGGTACAGGAAGGAAACCTGCGCCCTTACATCAACCACACCGCGTCCACATCCACAATTACTTGCGAACGTGGAATTTTCTGTTGTGCGGCATACGCCAACATCGTCCTGAGCAGTGTGTTCAGCTTTTCGCGGCTCGCCGATTTCACCACAAAGTGATATCGATAATCTCGCTTCAAACGCAAAATCGGCGCGGCCGCGGGACCCAGCACACGGATTCCTTCATGCCGGGTCTTCTCAAACCACTTCCCCAAGATCCCAGACCACTGCAGCGCCTGGTCCAGCTTGTCGCTTCGTACCAATACATTGGCCAATGCGCTGTACGGCGGATAGTGCATCCAGCTGCGAAAGCGCAGCTCTTTTTCATAGAAACCCGTGAAATCGTGTTGCGCCGCATACTGCACCGCGTAGTGGTCAGGAAAATAAGTCTGCAGAACGACTTTGCCGGGAGTTTGCCCGCGCCCCGCTCGTCCCTCAACCTGAGTCAGCAACTGGAAGGTGCGCTCCGCCGCTCGAAAATCAGGAAACCCGAGTGCCATATCGGCGCCCACCACGCCCACCAGAGTGACCCCATGAATGTCGTGACCCTTCGCGATCATCTGTGTGCCCACCAGCAGATCGAGTTCGCCTTCATCGAGAGCATGGAGCGCGCGTTCGAAATCTTCGCGGACGCGCACCGTATCGCGATCCAACCGTCCAATGCGCGCTTGCGGAAACATCCCGTGCAGCAACTCTTCCAGCTTCTCCGATCCAGTACCGAGGAAATATACGTACTCGCTGCCGCAATGGATGCAAGCTTTAGGCACCGGAGCCGTATACCCACAATAGTGGCATTCCATACGGCGGGAGCGCTTGTGATGCGTCATCGCGATGGCGCAGTTGTTGCACTCCAGCGTCTTGCCACAGGCGCGGCACAGCACGACCGGCGAATACCCCCGCCGGTTCAGCAGAACCATGACTTGCTCTTTATACTCCAGCCGTTCTTTGATTTCTTCTGCCAGCTTACGTGATATGACTTGTTCGCTTCCTGTTTCCTGAAATTCTTGTCGCATGTCGATAATCTCGACTTCCGGCAGCGGCCGCTGCTCCACCCGGTCAGGCAATTCGAGCAACTTGTATTTACCTTTCTTGGCGTTGAAGTACGACTCCAGAGATGGCGTTGCCGATCCCAGCACCACGGCCGCATTCGCCATCTTGGCCCGCATCACCGCTACATCGCGGGCGTGATACCGAGGCATTTCTTCTTGCTTGTAGGAGGCGTCCTGCTCCTCGTCCACGATCACCAGCGCCAGATCGGTGACGGGAGCGAACACAGCCGAACGCGTCCCCACCACCATGCGGGCGTCTCTGCGCTTGATGCGATGCCACTGCTCAGCCCGCTCCTTGTCGGACAGCGCCGAATGCAGAATGGCAACTCCCTCCCCAAAGAGCTGACGCAGGTCGGCAGCCACCGCCGGAGTCAGCCCAATCTCGGGAACCAGCAAAATCGCCGAACGCCCAGCTTCGAGCACCGCCCGCATCGCCGAAAGATAGATCGCGGTCTTCCCCGATCCGGTGACACCGTGCAGCAGCATGCCCGCGAACTTTCGCGTGTTCACACTTTGCTGAATGGACTTGAGCGCAGCCTGTTGCGCCGGGTTGAATTGGGAATCAAACAGGCTCGGATGAGCTTTCAACACGGAGACGGTGAACTCAGCTGGCTCTTCGACAATCTCTACTAGTCCGCGCTTCGCCAGTGTGTTCAGCGTACTGCGGGGCACCTCTAAAGACCGCAATGCATCGACGCTCGCCCTGCCGCCGGCAGCGGCCAGAGTGGCGATGAGAGTTTGCTGATGGGAGTTGATTTTGCCTTCGACATTCTTAAGTACCGCGAATCTAACCGTACGGGCCGCCTCGCGGGCTTCAGACAAATCTTCGCGGGCGATCCACTTCTTCCGCACCATTCCGGCGAGCAGCGGCTTGGACGCCCGGGTCGCGGCCCGCAAACTCTCTTCCCTCGTCATCTCACGTTCCGCGAGGTAGTCGAGCACGCGAAACTCAGCCAACTGGTCTTCGGGAGTTTTCTGGGAGCGCGCGGAGGATCCCGTCATCCCGGCCAAATGCAGCGCCATATGCCCCTCTTCCGTGATGCGGTAGCCAATTGCTTTTTTGAATTCCGCGCCCAGCGGCAGCATGGTCCGGAAAACTTCGCCGATCGGAGCAAGATAGTAGTCGGCAATCCACTGCCCCAGGCGGATCAGTTGCTCATCGAGCACCGGCGCGGCATCAAGCACGCCGATGACGTTCTTGGTCTTAACTTTCGGGTTGTGATCGTGCAGCGCAGTGACGATCCCCGACATTCGCTGCTGCCGGAAAGGCACGAGCACGCGCCCACCCAAGACCGGCTGCATCCCCTCGGGAACCGCGTAGGTGAAGACGATGTCGAGCGGCACCGGCAGAGCTACGTCGCAGAATTCGGTCATTGGTAGCGCCAGCGTCTCGCCGGTCGGTGGCATCGTAACATCGCGGACGTTCAATGTAGGCGCGAGCGCCTGATCCGTGCGGCAGCCAGGAAGACTCGCAGTCTAGTCCGGGCTCTTGGCAGGAGCCCCCAGCCCTAGATCTTTCATCACCATCTGCAAATCCTTCCAGGCTTCCTTCTTCTGCCGAGGATCGCGCAACAGAAACGCAGGATGGTACGTCACGGCTAGCTTGGTCCCACGGAAGTCGTACCACTTGCCACGCAGCTCCGACATGGGCGCATTGATGGCCAGCAGCGTCTTGGCGGCGACCGCGCCCAGAGCGACGAGAACCTTGGGCCTGATGGTGGCGATCTGCCGCATCAGAAATGGAGAGCAGGTTTCGCACTCGTCACGCTCCGGAGTGCGATTACCCGGCGGCCGGCACTTGATGATGTTCGCAATATAGATCTCCTCGCGCCGCAGGCCCATCGCCTTGATCATGTTGTTGAGCAACTGTCCGGCGCGACCCACGAAGGGCTCGCCCTGCTGGTCTTCGTCGGCCCCCGGCGCTTCGCCGATGAACATCAACTCCGCCCGAGGATTGCCCACGCCGAAAACAATCTGTTTGCGTCCCTGTTTGGCCAGGCGGCAACGAGTGCAATCGCCGATGTCTTCGCGAATGGCGCGCAATCCTTGGGCGGGGTCGGCAAATGCTGACTCGGGCTTGGTGGAGATTTCTGCTAGCTCTTCTTGGGGACTTACGGCTGCGGCTTTGGCTCTGGGCAATGGCTCTCGCTCTTCTGGCTGGATTTGGACAGTAGCATCGCGCCGGTAAAAGTCGTAGATGCCAAGTTCATTGTAGTAGCGGATGCGATCGGCCAGGGCACGTTTGAGTTGTGGGTCCAGGGTTGTGAGCATGGGGAATCTCAAAACGATTGCAGATTTCAGATTGAACTTCCTCCGCTGGCCGGCTGGTACTCAAGTCTTAAATCTGACATCACCAATCTGAAATCGTTTGCGCTTCCGGCTCGCCGAGCTGCGCTCGCCCCCCACGGCTGAGGGCAGCCGTCTCTACGTGGCTGCTGGCTGCTACTTGGCCTGTGGTATTTTTCGCAGGCGGACTGCCTGGTCGAGCACGCGCTGGGCGACTTCCCACTTCGTGGTCTCAGGCACTTCGATCACCTCGCTGGGGGTGATGACGGTAACTGCATTGCGGTCGGAATCGAAGCCCACACCTTCGCGGGACACATCATTTACGACGATGGCATCGAGCGATTTCGACGTTAGTTTCTTACGCGCGTTCTCCAGCACATTCTCGGTTTCGGCGGCGAAACCGATGACGATCTGTGAGCTCTTGCTGCGAGCCAGTTCCGCAAGAATGTCGGTGGTCGGCTCCAGCTCCAGTGACATCGGGCCTTTGCGCTTGATCTTCTGCTCCGCCGCGCTCTTGGGTCGATAATCGGCCACCGCTGCGGTCTTAATCACTATGGTCGCCTCGGGCAGCAGTTTCAACACAGCCTGGCACATCTGCTCGGCGGATTCGACTTGCGTGACTTCAGCACCGCCTGCCGGGGTCAGGGCCGTGGGCCCGCTCACCAGCAGCACGCGCGCTCCGCGCCGCAACGCGGCCTCGGCTAGCGCGTATCCCATGCGGCCGCTCGAGCGGTTAGTGAGATAACGCACCGGATCGATCTTCTCCCGTGTGGGGCCAGCCGTGATCAGGACGGTTTCGCCGGCCAGTTCCTGAGAAGCCCCCAGGGCCTCCAACGCGGCAGTGACGATCAGGTCGTTTTCCGCAAGCCGTCCAGGCCCCGTCATGCCGCAGGCCAGATAACCATCGCCCGGCTCCACGATCCGCACGCCACGCCGGCGCAGGAGCTCCATATTCGCCTGAGTCGCAGGATGGTTCCACATGTTGACGTTCATGGCAGGTGCGACCACCACTGGCGCGGTCGTTGCCAGATAAAGCGTTGTCAGAAAATCGTTCGCGATACCCTGAGCGAACTTGGCGAGAATGTCGGCGGTCGCAGGAACCACCAGAAGCGCATCGATTGACTGGGCCACCGCAATATGCTCGATGGCGGAGTCGATGTTGGGCTGAGCGTTTTCCTCGCCGCCCACGGCGAACATGTCGGTAATGACCTTTTCACCGGAGAGCGCAGCAAACGTCAGCGGGCGGACAAATTGCTGTGCGCCCTGAGTCATGATTACTTGTACCCGGACCCCGCGGTCCTGCAGCAGGCGTACAATTTCCGCCGCCTTATAGGCTGCGATCCCACCGCTGACTCCGAGCGCAACTTTCATGGGTAGTTCACAGCGATTGCAGATTCCAGATTGAAGATTTCAGATTGGACCCAGCACACTCAGCCTGGCTGCGCTGGCAGCGCAAATCCGAAATCAAAAATCTGCAATCTGCAATTTACACATCTTTCGCCAGTGCCTTCTCCAGCATTTCGCTGGCGACCTCGGCCGCGGTGCGCGGCATTTCTGGGATCACCCACTTCACCTTGCCCGCCTTGATCTCATCCTGCGCGATCCGGCAAGGTTTGCGGGAAGGTGTTTCGATGACCGGAGGCGCGCCACCCTGCAATTGCCGCGCACGCCGCGCGGCCACCAGGATGTACCGATAGTTGCTGTCAAACCCATCCATCAACTTCATTGTGTTCTCCCCTGCCGCTAGCGTCCACCCGGCGCCGCTGCTTTCTCAAACGAAGCCAGGATCGGCTGCAACCGCTCGCGCACATTGTTCAGACGGCAGTGCTCTGCCTTGGCCATCAGATTGGTGTCGTCAGCGGATCGTTGTTCCTGTTGTTGGGCTCCTGATCGCTTTAGTCGCTCCGCGAGCAGGATCGACTTCAGCGCATCGATAGATTCTTCCAGGCGGTCGTTAACCAAAATATAGTCGTATTTGTCGTAATTCTCAATCTCACGCGAGGCCGTGACCAACCGGCGCTGGATTACCTCTTCCTTATCCAGGCTGCGGGTGCGCAGCCGCTTCTCCAGTTCCCGGCGATTCGGGGGCATGATGAAGATGCTCACGGCGTCAGGAATCTTGCGCTTGATCTGCGCCGCCCCCTGAACGTCGATGTCCAGTAGCAGGTCTTTCCCCTCTCGTTCGGCCTCGCGCAGAAAGCGACGCGCCGTGCCATAGTAGTTGCCGAATACGTCGGCGTACTCGAGAAACTCATCTTTGCGGATCATCTCTTCAAATTCTGCGCGCGAGACAAAATAATATTCCCGGCCATTCTGCTCGTCACCCCGAGCCGCCCGGGTGGTGTAGGAAATGGAAAACCTCAGGCCGGGCACAATCTGCCGCACCCGATCCACCAGCGTGGATTTGCCCGAACCGGACGGCGCCGAAATGATGTACACACCACTCATTCGATGTTCTGTACCTGTTCGCGGGCCTTCTCGATTTCCGTCTTAATCGCCAGTCCCATCTCCGTGATTTTCAACGCATCGCCGGCCAGGCCGGAGGTCTTGGAAAGCAGCGTGTTGGCCTCGCGATTCATTTCCTGTAACAGAAAATCAAGTTTCTTGCCGACTTCGCCGCCCTGCTCGAGCAATCCCAGAAAGTGTTTCACGTGGGTGTCCAGTCGGACCAGTTCTTCCTGGATGTCGCTGCGATCGACCAGCAGCGCCGCCTCTTGCAGCAGACGTTCGGGATCCACTTGACTTCCAATCAGTTCCTGCATGCGGGTCTTCAGCTTGTCGACATAGGTCTGCTGCACTGCCTGGCGATGTTTCTCGACGCCATCGCCAGCCTTCTGCACTTGTGTCATGCGCTGCCGCAGTTCCCGTTCAATGCCGCGTCCTTCTTCTTCGCGCATCTGGTTGAGGTGATTAAGCAGCTCTTCCACCTTCGCCAAGACGGACGCTTCTAGTGCGCCATCGGCAGGCAGAGCGGCGGCGTCCAGAGCGCCGGGAAGGCGCAGGACCGCGTTCAAATCCGGCTCGGCCGCCAGCCCAAACTCCGCCGCTGCCGCCCGGAATGCCTGAATATAGCCTCCCGCGATCTGGCGGTTGAGCGCAAAACTCTCGTTCCCGCCGCGCTCCAGATTGAGGGTCAACTCCACGTGGCCCCGGGCCAGCTTCTCCTTGAGCAGCCGGCGCAATTTCATTTCCAGAGAATCGCTGTCCGCTGGCATACGGAAATGCACGTCGAGAAAGCGATGGTTCACCGCCTTCAAGGACAACGTGAAACCCATCAGGCTTCTGCCCGGCATATTGCCCAGCGGATCGGCAACCTGGCCCTTCACCTGCGCAAACCCGGTCATGGAACGAATAGGCATTTCTATTTGTAGCGTCTATATCTATAGCGCTGGCTCTTCGACTTCGCTCAGGACAGGCCTGCCCTCGGAGTTTCGACTAGCGAATCGCATTCACCTTAGGCTGCTCTCCTTCCGCGAACTGAAGATCATACAACCGCCGGTAGGTCCCAAGTTTCTGCATAAGCTCTTCATGCGGGCCGATGTCCTCGATGGTTCCATTCTCCAGCACCACAATCCGGTCGGCGCGACGGACGGTCGAAAGCCGGTGTGCGATCACAAACACGGTCCGTCCGCTCATAAGATTCTGCAGCGCCGACCGCACCAGGGCCTCCGACTCGCTGTCCAGCGCGGAAGTGGCCTCGTCCAGAATCAGGATGGGCGCGTTTTTCAGCAGAGCACGGGCTATGGCGATACGTTGCCGTTCGCCCCCGGAGAGGCGCACGCCGCGCTCGCCAATCATGGTGTCGTACCCGGCCGGCAGCTCCATGATGAAGTCGTGCGCCAAAGCGGCACGGGCTGCAGCCTCCACCTGTTTTTGCGAAATGGACGGCTGGCCGTAAGCGATGTTATTGCGTAAGGTGTCGTTGAACAGCACCGTCTCCTGCGTAACCACGCCGATTTGCGAACGCAGCGATGCCAGCGTGGTATCGCGGACGTCGCGTCCATCGATGAGCAGGCGTCCGGCGGTCACGTCAAAAAAACGCGGGATCAAATGCACCAGTGTGCTCTTGCCCGCACCGCTCGATCCCACGACGGCCACGACTTCTCCCGCGCGCACTTCGAGATTGATGTCGCACAGAATTTCCCGCGACTCGTCGCCGTCCGTTTCGTAAGAGAAGCACACGCCTTCCAGGCGAACACTTTTGGCAAATGGCGGTATCGGCTTAGCGCCCGGCTTCTCCCTTACGTCGTCCTCCGTATCCATGAACTTGAAGATTTCCGAGGACGCCCCCAGTGCCTGCTGGAAATTGTTGTTAAAGAGGGCAAACTTCCGCACCGGGTTATACAAACTGAACACGGCCGTGATAAAAGCGCCAAATGTTCCCAGCGTAAATTCACTGTGGGCAATCCGGTTGCGGCCCAATAGCAAAAGCAGGGCAATGGCAATCGCCCCGAAGATATCCATCAGGGGGGAACTCATCGCTGCCGCCGCCACCGAGCGCAGGTTTGCCTTAAAGAGCCTTTGCGCAGCCTGGCGAAAGCGCGCCATCTCCCAGGGTTCCATGCTGAAGGCCTTCACAATCCGGTTGCCGCTGATAGTTTCCTGAAGGATGTTCTGGATGTCCGCCAGCTTGTCCTGTCCGCCGCGGGTCGTACTCCTTACGCGGCGTCCGATCCTGATTGCCGAGTAGATGATGAAAGGGACAAACAGCAGTAACACCCACGCCAGTTTTCGTCCGAGGACGACGACCGCGACCGCGGTGAACAGGAAGGTAAAGAACTGCTGCAGGAACTCCGCCAGCACGCTTGACATGGCGTATTGCACGCGCTCAATGTCGTTAATGATGGTTGAAATGAGCGTCCCTGTCGTGTGCTTCTGAAAAAAAGCTGCCGAGCGCCGCAACACGGAGTTGTATAGATCGTTGCGCAGGTCGGTGATCATGCCGAACCCGGCATGGTTCACCAGGTAAGTTCCCGCATAATCGAAAATACCTTTAAGGACCGTGGACGCAACCAACGCGTACGCCACAATCGTCCAGGCATTATGAAAATGTGTGGGAACGAACTGCTGCAGGTAAACCACGCGCCCGCTGCCGGGAATGGTGAAAAGCTGAATGTTGTCCGACCCAGTTGACGGATTCAGGACGCGGTCAAAGATAGGCTTGACCAGCACCAACCGAAACGCCTCCAGGAATCCGACGGCGGCCAACAGCAACACACCCGGCAGCAACTGTAGCCCAAACGGAAGTACATACCGTAGAAGGCGAGTCAGTTGCCGCATCTGGAGCTCTCGATGCGCAGCCCGTCAAGGCCCACGCCTGATGGAATCGGCATACGTCGCAAGATCCTATTCTACTGCAGTCGTCAGTCTTCGGTCGTCAGCGCCCATCCTTCGTACCTCGCAGGGCGAGGACTCTGATCTGGCTGAGGACCAGGACCGACGACTGTCTACTTCGGACTATCCCGATGCACCACCTTCACCCTGTATCCCGCCTTGCGCAAGCGTTTGCCGACATCCTCCGCAATCATGACCGAACGATGCTGTCCGCCCGTGCAGCCGAAAGAAATGGTCAGATAGCTTTTGCCTTCGCGGATGTAGTGCGGCAGCAGATATACCAGCAATTCAGAAATTCGCTGGATAAATTCTCGGCTCTGAGGGAATGAACGGATATATTTCGCGACTCTCGGATCCAGCCCGGTCAGCGGGCGGAACTCGGGCACGAAGTGCGGATTGGGCAGAAAGCGAACGTCGAACAGCAGGTCAGCGTCGTCGGGCACTCCATGTTTGAATCCGAAACTGACGCACGACACCAGAATGTTCTTGCCCGACTCCCGCTTGTGAAAACGTTCCGTGATATAGGCCCGGAGTTCATGGACATTAAACCTGGAAGTATCAATGACCAGGTCTGCCATGGCCCGTATGTATTGCAAGTGGCGGCGCTCGGTCGCCAGCGACGACTTCACCGGCGTGTGCGTGCCCAAGGGATGCGGCCGCCGGGTCTCGCTGAAACGCCGCAGAAGGATAGATTCCGCGGCTTCGAGGAAAATCACTTTGGTCGGCAGCATCCGCTTGACCGAGTTCACGATCGCCGGCAGACCCTCGAGTTGCGTGCCTTCGCGAACGTCTACCACCAGTGCGGTGCGGCTGATCTCGGAGGACTGCCCGACCAACTCCGCGAAGCGCGGAATCAGCTCGACCGGCAGGTTGTCCACGCAGTAGTAGCCCAAGTCCTCGAACGCCTTGAGCACGGACGCCTTGCCCGATCCGCTCATGCCGGTAATGATGACGAGTTCACCCGGCGAACGAATAGCCGCCCTGACGTTTTCCCGGGCGGCCTTGGCGGCGATTTTGACCTTCTTCTTAGGCTTGGGACGAGCCATCTGGTGCGATGTTAGCAGGCACGGCCCTGGCTCGCCAGTTGTATCCCGGTTGCCGGCGGCCGTGCGCTCGTCGGTCTTGTGATCGAGGGGAAAATAAAAAGGGGGCACGGTATGTGCCCCGTTTTATGCTTCGCTACGCGAGAAATGCGCCTTCCCCCGAAGGGCGCGTCTAACGCAGCGTCGCGACTACGACAACACTCTGAGCCGGACGATCCCGGGCAATTTCGTTTTCAAGACCGCTCATGGGCAGTTCCTGACCGCGATCTCTTCCTGCCCTCCATATCTGGGCCAGGAAGTATTGGGCGCCGTAGCGGTGGAAAACCAGCTTCGTCGTCTTTTGTGCCTGTGACGATTCGCAGGCATTCGGCAAGAACGCCTTGACGATGTTGCCATCTGGGCTTTGGATCGCCATGGCGCTTGCAGAGATGCCGAGCGGCTGGATCCGGTAGTCGCCGGCAGGAAGTTGAGTCTTGTTTACGATGAAGTCGAACGGAACCCTCGCCTTCACCACGCCGGTCTGGGCGTAGGCGGATGCAGTAGCCAGCAGTAGGCCTAGGCCAATGAGAGCAAACATCTGGTTTTTCATAAGATCTCCTCGTCTCGCAGCTTTGAACTCTTCGCGGCTTTGAGAACCGTTGACGTTACGATTGATTGCAGGTAGCGTGCCAGAGTTCGTGCAGCGCCGGCATTGCTCGCCCGGTGTTCCCAACTGGTTGAATGATTTGATGTTGTCGCTCGATGCCCCAAGCCGACCCGCATTCGGAGTTGGGTTCCGGACACCTCGACTAACCCAAGTGTTAGAACGAGGCACCGCTCGGGTTAGCAGCCAGTGGTTGGATCCGGATCCTGACAAAAGCGGCGTGTACACGGCAGCCCGATTTGTGCTAAACAGCGGAGTATGACGTCGGAGTTGAACCCAAGACTGGTCGGTATCGGCGGCCCTTTGAAAGGCACCGCTTTCTCTCTGTCCCCCGGCGAAGTATCCATCGGACGCGACTCCTCAAACCAGCTTTGGGCGCCCGATCCCGCTTTGTCGCGCCGACACTGCCTGGTGGTCGCCACCGGCGAACAGGTCTCCATTCGCGATCTGGGGAGTCGCAACGGTACCCTGGTCAACGGCGTTCCGGTCGAGCAACAGCAGATGCGACATGGAGACCAGATTTATATCGGCGATTCCGTACTCCTCTTCCTGCTGAACAAAGACGGAGAGCACTTCGCCAGGAATCCGGTTGAGTTCCAGGACACGGCAGCTTTTGAGGGATCTCCGCTTATGCTTCGGGCGGAAGACTCACTGTACCTGCAACCGGAAAAGACAGTCGCGAGTTTGCCTTCCTCAGCGCGCCGCGCCCGTGACTTGAATTCCTTGCTGAAGATCGCCACCGGGATCGGTGGCATTCGCGACCAGGAATCGCTGCAATGGCAGCTCCTGGGTTTCATATTCGACGTTGTCCCGGCCGAGCGCGGCGCCGTTCTCCTCTGCGACCACCCGGACGAGTTTACTTCTACCGCCGCCTGGGACCGGGTGCGCGGACCCGGCCATCCGGTTCGGGTCAGCCGTACCGTGGTGCAGCGTGCTCTGAAAGAACGCATAGGTCTGGCGGTGAGTGATGTCATGGGGAACGAAGCTCTCCGCCAGGTCAAGACCTTGTTTGAATTGAAAGTGCGGTCGTTACTCTGTGTTCCGCTCGCGGTTGCCGGCAGAGTGCTGGGCGCCATCTATCTGGACAGCACCAGCCCGACGGTGCAGTTCGACGCCGACCACTTACAGGTGATGACCGCAGTTGCCGGCATCGCCAGCCTGGCCTTTGACAACGTGCGTCACTGGGAAAGTTTGCGGCAGGAGAACCAGGAGTTGCGTGCTGAAATCGAGTTCGAACACAATATGGTGGGCGGGAGTCCCGCCATGCGCAAAGTGTTCGATTTCATACGCCGGGTCGCGCCCACCGAATCTACGGTCCTTGTCCAGGGCGAGAGCGGGACGGGAAAAGAGCTAGTGGCCCACGCCCTCCATCGCAACAGCCCACGTGCGGACCGGCCTTTCGTAGCCATCAACTGCGCCGCCATCGCCGAGACCCTGTTGGAGAGCGAGCTGTTTGGCCACGAAAAGGGCGCCTTCACTGGCGCCGCCGCGCAGAAAAAAGGCAAGGTGGAGGTGGCCGAAGGTGGAACACTGTTTCTGGATGAGATCGGTGAACTCGCACCCAGCTTGCAGGCCAAGCTGCTGCGCGTCCTGCAGGAGCGGGAGTTCGAACGCCTAGGCGGCACCCGACCCATCAAACTGAACATCCGCCTGGTTGCCGCCACCAACCGAAGCTTGCCTGACGCGGTGAAGGCCGGCACCTTCCGCAACGACCTGTACTACCGCCTGAACGTGGTCACGCTCAACATGCCGCCCTTACGCGACCGGCGCGAGGATATCTCAGTCCTGGCCGAGCATTTTGCAGCCAAAGCCAGCCGCAAATGCGGCATGCGGCTGAAGCCGCTTTCATCGGAAGCCCTGGGGTGTCTGATGCACTACGACTGGCCAGGCAACGTTCGTGAACTGGAGAATGCCCTGGAACGGGCGCTGGTTTTGGGTTCCACCGATTCCATCCTCCCGGATGACTTACCGGAAGCCGTCCTCGAAGCCGGTTCTACCACCACGGCGTCCACCGACAAATACCACGGCAGTATCAAAGAGACCAAGAAGCAACTGATCCTCCAAGCCCTGCACCAGGCCAATGGCAGTTACATGGAAGCCGCAAAAGCTCTGGGGATGCACCCCAACTCCCTGCTGCGGCTAGTCCGAAATCTGGATTTGAAAGCGGTGAAAGCAGGTATGCAGGCGCCGGACGCGGAGTGAGAAATGCAGTACTTCAAATTCGAAATGGTGCGCTCAACAGCCGAGCCGGAAACATGACCACAGCCCAAACCAACGCCAGCGCGCCGTGGACCGCAATCCCCAGCAATCGAAACGGCAGCAGAACAACCCACACAAACGGGTAAAGCACCAACGCCAACAACGCCAGCGGCCAGCACAACACAAAGAGAACGCACCAGAGAAGAAAACCAAACATAGCCGCAGCTCCCGGGAATTGACCCTGCCTCAATTTACGAGGGGACGATTCGAAAAGTTCCAGGGCAGTTAAAGGTCAAAGACTGAGAACTGACAACACGAAACTGACATCTGGGTTTTGTTTCAAATCAGGTTTGCCTCCCGTTGAATTTGATGGACCTCAGTCGTCCAGCACCATCTAGCCCGCTGCCGCTGATTCCGGCGCCAGCCTGCGTAACGACTCTCCATACGGCGCCCGCGCAATCCCACGCTCGGTCACAATCGCCGTCACATACTTCGCCGGGGTGACATCAAACGCCGGATTTTCAACCTCGACCCCGTCCGGCACCATCTGCCGGCCTGCGATATGCGTGACTTCTTTCCCGTCGCGCTGCTCGATCGGAATCCCACTCCCATCCGGCGTTTCGAAATCTACGGTCGACAACGGCGCGGCCACATAAAACGGGATGTCGTGTTCCTTCGCCAGCACGGCCACCGAGTAAGTTCCAACCTTGTTGGCCACATCGCCATTGGCGGCGATGCGGTCGGCGCCCACCACGATGGCATTGATCTTTCCTTGTTTCATCATGGCGCCCGCCATGTTGTCGGAAATCACGGTGGTAGGAATCGAGTCCTTCATCAACTCCCACGCCGTCAATCGCGAACCCTGCAGGAAGGGACGCGTCTCATCGGCAAAAACATGGATTTTCTTTCCCTGCTCGACGGCCGCGCGGATCACGCCCAACGCTGTGCCATATCCGCAGGTGGCCAGCGCCCCGGCATTGCAGTGCGTGAGCACGCCACCGCTCGCCGGCATCAAGGTCGCGCCGTGCCGGCCCATGGCCCGGTTGGCAGCGATGTCCTCGGCGTGCATGCGCTGGGCTTCTTCTATCAGCGACCGCTTGATCTGCGCCACTGGCCGCACTCGTAACATTTCAAACTTGTCGCGCATGCGCCGGATCGCCCAGAAAAGATTTACCGCCGTCGGACGGGTCTTGCCCATCACATCGCAGATCTGGTCAAACTCCGGCTTCAAATCGCCACCATTTTCAGCTTTGGAAGTCTTCACACCCAGCGCGATGCCCATAGCGGCAGCCACGCCTATGGCCGGCGCACCCCGCACCACCATGTTGCGGATAACGTCAGCAACCTGAGTGTAAGTCCTGCAGGTAACGTAAATCTCTTCAGTCGGCAGCTTGGTCTGATCGATAAAACGCACGCCAGAATCGGTCCATTCGAGAGTTTGAATCATCGGAGTCAGTCGTTGGCCGTTCGTCTTTCTTCGTTGGCCGCTTGACGTCGGCGCAATCAACAAGCTACATGTCAGAGGCTTACTTCCCCTCACCTGCCGCCGAAGTCGATGGCCAACGACTAACAACGAACGACCAACGAGGATTTCAGATTTTATGCGCTTCGCAACGGATTCTCGGGTTATGCACCATTGCCGGCTTTCCACAAATCTCGCAGCCGGAGCCTGCCGCAGGCATTCCCGGAGAAGTCTCGTCGGTTTGCAGCAGATGTTCTTGCCGCACGTCGCTGGCGGTAAACACGGAAATAAACGGGGCCGGCGCGGCCGCTTTCTCCACGTTGGGACGCCCTGCTGCCTCCTCGCGTTCTACCAGGCACAGCACGCCCACGACCTGAAATCCGAATTCCCGTGCTGCCTCAATCGCCTGCACGGTCGAGGATCCGGTGGTGCAAACGTCATCCACAATCACCACGCGCGAGCCTTTTTCCTGGAAGCCCTCGATGCGCCGTCCTGTACCATGCTGCTTCTCGGCCTTGCGCACCAGAAATCCGTCCACGTCACCGCTGGCCACAGAAACGGCCACAACAATAGGATCGGCACCCATGGTCAGGCCGCCAATCGCTTTCGGCTTCCATCCCCGGTTCCGAATCTCGTCGAGGACCACTTGCCCGGTCAAACGCGCGCCCTTGGCCGCGAGCGTGGTGGTCCGGCAGTCTATGTAGTAGTCGCTCGTCCCTCCGGATGAGAGTTTGAACTGTCCCAGCCGAAACGATTTGGAAGCCAGTAGACGGAGCAATTCTTGCCGCGCGGAAGGCATGAAAACCTACGATACCACGCTCAATGCCGCTATTGCGTCATGCGCTCCAGATGCCGAAAATGGTCGGTCCCGATATAAAGCACGCCGAAGAGCATGAGATTGTAGCCCACGTGAATCAGAAGTCCGGGCGTTACTGATCGACTCACCACTCGCGTACTGGTCAGGACCAGACCTACTACGAAAAGAACCAACAGCGGTCCCCAGGCTTGTCCCAGTTGCTCGCCGTGCACCATGGCGAAAGCGACGCTCGTCACCAGCACCGCCAGGACCCTGCCCCACTTGCCGGCAGCCGAAGCTTCCGGAGTTGGCGCCATACTGAACCCTCCGAGGACGGCGGCTAAAACCAAAAGCAGAGTCGTAGCGACCCCGAAGGCATGACCGGAAATCGCGCCCGCTGCCAGCCCCCAAGCCACCGTCGTGGATGCCGGTAGCAACACCACGGTCGACGGTCTCTCTCGCGATTTTAAACTTCGCGCCGCCACCAGCGCCCCGACCGCCAGAAAAACTACAACCGCCAGCGGGACCGACCACGCCAGCGGAAGCCGGTGTTCAACATATCCCCAACCGGCGATAATCAGGATCCATATGCAACCCCGCCGAACCTGCCGCGGCGTCATAAACAGCGTTTGCAGCCACCGGTCCAGCACCGGGTACAAGAATCCGCGGAAGAGCATTTCCTCGGCCAGCGGCGCGATCGCCACTCCGAAAATCATCATCAGATAGGCGCCCCGGGCGTTCTGAAAAAACTGGTCCATGGGCAACGATTTCGGAATCGGCAAAAGCCGCGAAAGCTCTCCCAGGGTCACGGCGAGAAAGGCGCCGGCCCCCAGAAACCCTAGCCAGCCCAGGCCTCCCGGCCACCGCCACCCCACCGTCTGCCAAAAAGCACGTTGCCCGTGACGCGTCACCAGCGCATACATGGCGATCAACATCGCCAGGTAGGCCAGCGTCATGCTCGGGACAATCACTAGCGGCCCGGGATTCTTGCTCAATTCAGTGGCAGACATGCCCTTGGAGATCGAGCTATGCAAAACGATGCCAAAAGCTATCGCGCTGAACAGAAACAGAGACGCCACCAGGACCAGCCCCACGATCAGGAGATCAAGGCCGCTCCAGGGCGGGTTTTCGGCGCCCGGATTGAGCACAACCGGAGGTGGCGAGACGACCGGTTCAACCGGAGGCTCAAATTGCATTTGCGGCAGGGGATGATCTGATGAGGACACGATTTGGTTTGTCGACCCTTCGAACTCGGGAGATGTTGGCCGTTGCCGTTTCCACTCTAGCAACTGCTGAAGTTTATCAGTCTGTCGAACAGAGGGTGGAGCAGCGCTTCAGCGCGGCATCAAACATTCATTTTGATAAGCGGCTTCAGCCGCTGCGGTATGTACATCAAACGGTCTCCGGAACACGTTATGCGATTGAACTCTTCTCCCTGAGCACGCTTCCGTCGGCAAAATATCCCGACAACGCTTGCCCTGTGTAAGACTTCTTGTTGCGCGCCACCTGCTCAGGCGTGCCCTGGGCAACAATCCGCCCGCCTTCTTCTCCGCCCTCCGGACCCAGATCAATAATCCAGTCCGCGTTGCGGATCACATCCAGATTGTGCTCGATGATCATAACTGTATTCCCCAAGTCGGTCAGCCGGTGCAGCACTTCCAGCAATTTCTTTACATCGTCGAAGTGCAAACCGGTGGTTGGCTCGTCCAGCAGATACATCGTTTTTCCGGTCTGGCGCTTGCTCAATTCCCGTGCGAGCTTGATGCGCTGGGCCTCTCCGCCAGAGAGCGTCACCGCCGATTGTCCCAGATGAATGTAGCCCAGCCCCACATCCACGAGCGTCTGCAGCTTCTGCCGGACCTGGGGAATATTCTCCAGGATCGGCAAGGCATCCGAAACCGGCATTTCCAACAGATCGGCGATCGATTGTCCCTTGTATTTCACCGCCATGGTTTCGTGGTTGTAGCGCTTGCCGCCGCAGACTTCACACAGGACATACACATCCGGCAGGAAATTCATCTCGATCCGCCGCTGTCCTTCGCCCTGGCAAGCCTCGCAGCGTCCCCCGGAAACGTTAAAAGAGAACCGTCCCGGCTTGTAACCCCGCTCGCGCGATTCCGGGAGCATCGCGTAGAGATCGCGGATCTGGGCGAACACCCCGGTATAGGTTGCAGGATTTGAGCGCGGCGTGCGCCCGATCGGTGACTGGTCAATACGAATAACTTTATCGATATTTTCCGTACCGGAAATCGTCTTGTGGGCACCGGGCTCTTCCCTCGACCGGTAAAGCTTCTGGGCCAAGGCGCGGTAAAGAATGTCATTCACCAGTGTCGATTTGCCCGATCCGGAAACCCCGGTCACCACCGTCATCACGCCCAGTGGAAATACAATATCGAGGTTCTTGAGATTATTTTCCCGCGCGCCCAGCAGCGTGATCGCCGCCCCGTTCGGTACCCGCCGCTCCGGCCGCATTTCGATCTGTACCCGGCCTGAGATATACGCGCCGGTCAGCGACTCCGGCACTCGCTCGATCTCTTGCGGAGTTCCGTGCGCCACCAGGCCGCCGCCATGCCGGCCCGCGCCCGGACCAAGATCAATCACGTAATCCGCCCGCCGGATGGTTTCTTCATCGTGTTCCACTACCAGGACGGTATTTCCCAAATCGCGCAATTCCTCGAGCGCCTTCAGCAACCGGCCATTGTCGCGATGATGCAATCCGATGGAAGGCTCATCCAGCACGTAAAGCACGCCCCGCAACTTGGATCCGATCTGGGTCGCCAGCCGGATGCGCTGTCCTTCTCCGCCAGAGAGCGTAGCCGCTGATCGTTCCAAAGAGATGTAGCCCAGCCCCACGGCATCCAGAAATTGCAGCCGCTCGACAATCTCGTGCACGATGCGCCCGGCAATGATCGCCTCGCGCCCGTTGAGCTTAATCTTGCGCGCCGTCTCCAGCGCACACGACACAGGCAACGCCGTGAAATCGGCAATGGACATGCCGTTCACTCTCACCGCCAGGCTCTCCGGCCGCAACCGTTTGCCCTCGCACACCGGACACTTCGTAGCGGACATATAGTCCAGCAGAAATTCCCGATACGTGTCGGACGTGGACTCGTCCACCATCAGCTTCAGATAACCCAGAATGCCGCGGAAGCCGGTCTTCCTGCTCTTGCCCCCTTCGCCCCCGTTCTTCCCTGCTTCTCCGTAGAAAAGCAGGCTCTGGATCTTCTCCGGGAATTTCTCGAACGGCGTCCCGAGATCGAATCCGTGGGCCGCCGCGGTAATCTGCAGCTGATAAATCAGGTTCTGCGATGCCGATCCCGGCCCCAGTCCGCCATCGAGCAACGGCTTCGACCAGTCATTGATCACGCGCGCGGGATCGAATTCATAGCGGCTGCCCAATCCGTGGCACTCCGGGCACGCCCCATAGCCGCTGTTGAAGGAAAACGACCGCGGCTCCAGTTGCGGCACGCTGATCCCGCAATCCGGACACGCCAGCTTCGCCGAATAAAGTTGTTCCTCGCCGCCCACCACCGCGACTTGGACCAATCCGCCAGCCAGCTTCATCGCCAGCCCCACCGACAATTCCAGCCGGTGCTCGATCCCAGGCTTAACCAGAAGCCGGTCGATCACTACTTCGATGGTGTGATTTCGTCGCTTGTCGAGAGGAATGTCGTCTTCAAGATTTACTAATTGGCCGTCGATCCGCGCCCGAGTAAAACCGTGCTGGACCAACTTCTCCATCTCTTTCTTGAACTCACCTTTGCGTCCGCGCACGATCGGCGCCAACACCATGACGCGATCTTCCGGAGTCAGGCTCATGACCCGCTGCACGATCTGCTCCGCCGACTGCCGCGCAATCGCCCGCCCGCACTTGGGACAATGCGGCACTCCGATCGAAGCGAATAAAAGACGAAGATAATCATAGATTTCTGTGATTGTCCCCACCGTCGACCGCGGGCTGCGGCTGGTGGTTTTCTGCTCAATGGAAATCGACGGGCTCAGGCCGTCGATGGCGTCCACGTCCGGACGCTCCATCTGGTCCAAGAACTGGCGGGCGTAGGCTGACAGGGTCTCCACATAGCGCCGCTGGCCCTCAGCGTAGATCGTGTCAAAGGCCAGGGAAGACTTCCCCGACCCGCTGAGCCCGGTAATCACCGTGAGCGTGTTACGGGGGATTTCGACGTTTATATTCTTGAGGTTATGCTGACGTGCCCCGCGCACGGAAATCTTGGTAATAGGCATGGAATTGGCGAAAGCTACGACTGGCCTTCCGTAATATGGACGGCCCCACAGAAATGTTGGAAAGTGTGTTTGCGCGACTCTACTCACGTATCTTAGTTGCTAACAGCACCCAGCGTCAACGGCGCGTAAGGTGAGAGATTGCGCCAAACGGGTCCGGAGCGTCTTTGTCCGGTTCCTTAACAGGAAAGTAGGCCGAGCTTGGGCGGGTTAATCGTCGCTTTCGTCATGTCCTTTACTGCCATCACGGTTGTGCTGGTGGGCATCCTTACGGCCTACGCCGCCGTAACCGGCATTCTGTACGCCTTCGCCCAGCGCTCGCGTAGGCGCAGCAACGCCGGCACCACCCCAGCCATTCTCGTACCCAGCCAGAGCCAAGCCAGCGGAGACTGACCCCGGACCTCGGACGTCAGCCCCTCGGACCCTGAAGGACAACAAGCAGACCTGAAATTCATCCCCACTTCTTGATGGAGGACGGGCGTCCCGCCCGTCTTGCTCCCAGCCAAGGCCACAACCAGATCAGGTTTCTTAGGCTTGCAAAGCAAACCCAACCCTCAACGCAGCCTAGAAGTCCGAGGCCTGATGTCCGAGGTCCGACCTCCACCCTAGTTCGGACCGCCTTGGGGCTGAGCGCCTGCCGGCGGCGGCTGCTGCTGCTGTTGTTGCTGCAGCTGCTGCTGTTGCTGCAACTCACGCAACAACTGCTCCGGAGTCTTCACCTGTTGGGCATTCGGCTGGGGCTGAGGGGCCTCTCCGTTGGCCGAGTTGTCAGCCGGGTCATCGACCGGCTGTTCGGCGATGTCCGTGCCTTGGGGTCCAACGTCATCCGTCTGAACCGGGTTGTTGCTCTGAGCCGCAGGCACCGCCTGCACAACCTCAGAATCCCCACCCGACTTTGACGTCAGAATGAGCCTCTCCACGCTGTCGGGGTGCGCCGGCGAGCCGAGCATCACGTAGTTAAAGTGGGTTCCGTTCAGCAACGCCGCCAGGACATCGCGCGCCGGCCCCGGACCCAGATGCGTCACGACCCGCTCGGTTGCATTCGGCGGAACCTCTACCATAGCCCCAGTCTGCGTCCGAACGGCTCTGAGAATGTCTGCCAGCGTCGAGTTCTCAGCCACAATCGTGAGCTGCCCACGGCTATACCGGACCTGCGGGGGCAGCGCCGGCATCTGCTCGAGGGTAGGAGGCGGCGGGGGCGGAGCAGGCGGAGGTGGAGGCTCGGGAACAGGCTTCTTCGCCGCCTTGGCCGCGCGCTTGTGCGTCCCAGATGGTTGAACTGAAGATTGCTGGGTCACGGATTGTTGAGGTGAAGGTGGTTGAGGCGAAGACGGCTGCGCTGCGGACTGGGCCGCAGATACCCCGTTGAACACCAGCAGCACAAGCAGGATCGACGCCAGAACCAACTGGACTGTCGCGTGCAGAGCTGACCTAAAGAAAACCAAGGTACCTGCTTCCCGGCCTTACACCAGGTTTGGATGCCGGTTGCCGCCTAGCCGGAATTGTAGCATCGTAGCCGGGCTCCGAACCTCCTGATCTCAGACCTCTAGACTCTGCCGCCCCAAACGCCTGTGACGCCACGACTTCAAGGTTTGCGGTTTCCCGGCCTGGCGGTTTATCGTTGTCCGGCGCCGAAGGAGAACAATCATGCTCAAAATCAGTCAGAAGCGGCAGCAAGAATTACACTTCCTCCTGCCCCTTACCCTATTGATTACAGTTGTTTTAGGCGCGGGCTTAAGTGCACGCTCTTCTGCCGCGCAATCTGGCGCAGGAGCGAGCCATCCCGCCGATTTCTCTCATTCACTGCCTCCGTTGGATGGTAGTCGCCTGCGCGCGACGGTCGTCGAGGTGAACTACGCGCCGGCAGAGGCAGACCAGCCGCACAGCCATCCCTGCACCGTGATCGGATACGTGGCCCAGGGCGCAATTCGCTTCCAGGTCAAGGGTGGCCCCGAGACCGTATACAGAGCGGGTGAAAGCTTTTACGAGGCGCCGAACGGTGTCCACCAGGTATCCGCCAACGCCAGCGCGAAGGAGCCGGCAAAGTTGATCGCTTTTTTCATTTGCGACCACGAGACCAAGCTGACAGTACCACCTATGGACGAGCGCGCCGGACACGAAGCCAAGTAGCTTCGAAAGACTGATCTGCTTTACTGATCTGCGTTAAGGAGTTTTTTTCGCTACTGCCGCGGCGCGTAGTAACCTTTGCGCGCCCGCACCTGGAGGTCTTTCTTCAGCGCGGTGATTTCAATGGAACGGTAGCGGCCGTCTGCATCGAAATCTGCGGGCTTGTAGGAAACCACATACTGACTTCGCAGTTCATCTTCAATTGCGGCAAACGAATTTTTGACGTCCTTCATCTTGAACGGGAAAAAGGCGCGTCCGCCGGTGGCGTCCGCAAGCTGTTGCAGGGCCTTGTCGCCGCGCAGAATCAGACCGCTGTCGTCGGTCGAAATCGCGTAGATGATTACTTCGGCGCGCTGCGCCGTCTCCACCGCCAGTGCCCGGCTGACCTCGCTTTGGTTATCCTCGCCGTCGCTCACCACGATAATGGCCCGTCGCACCGGACGGTCGCCGCGGTCCTTGCTCAGCTTTTCGCGGCAGGCCTTGTAAATGGCGTCGTACAGGGCGGTGCCACCGCCGTTGCGAAGACTTCTCACCCCGGTTTCGAGTAGGCGAACGTTGTCGGTGAATTCCTGCGTGATCTGACTGTGAGTGCTGAAGCCCATGACGAAGGCTTTATCGAAATTCGCGCGCAGGGTGTGCTGCAAAAAACTGACGGCGGCTTCTTGCTCGAAATCGAAGCGGCTGTTCACCGATCCGCTGGTGTCCACCAGCAGTCCCAACTCGAGCGGCAGATCGGTCTCACGGCGGAAGTTGATGATTGCTTGCGGCGGCTTGTGATCGTCCAGGATGCTGAAGTCACCCTGGTTCAAATTGCGCACGAACTTACCGTGATGGTCGGTGGCAATGAACAGCACGTTGACTTCGTCAACCCGCTTCTTGATGGTAAGGATGGGGTCCGATGGGTCCGATCCGGTGCTAGGCGAAGCCTCGGGCAGGGCCATGCTGGATGCTGCCACGTACGGCGACTGCGCCGGCATCGGCAGCGCCCATGTGGCAACCACAATGGAAACTGCAACTAGCCATCGAAACCACTTCGTGTAGTTCATGCCCGGTCAATCCAAGAATTTCATCCCAAACCGCTGCTAAAGCCCTCGTCTCTCAATTAGATGCACGTATCGGGCCGAAAGCCGCTGCCCAGCAATACTGTTCCGACTGTAGGAGACAGTCGTGGCAAAACCAAGTTACAAAAGGAGCACACGATTGGTCATAAAGGCAACGTCTTTCGGGCGATAGGCTTGTCGGGTTGTGTGGTCGCGAGCGACCCGCCCGCGGCTCTTGAATTCGACCTCGGGCTAGGTGGGCGAGTCGCCCGCGACCACACAACTTTAGAACCTCCATTACCGTAGACTATGTAGGAGCGAGCCCAGTTCGACCCCAAGCAATGAAGCCCGAATCTCGAAAGCTGATCCGTTGCGCCTGGCCCAGCAACCCGCTGTCCATCCGTTATCACGACGAGGAATGGGGCCTGCCTCAACACGACGACCGCCTTCTTTTCGAGTTTCTTATCCTCGAAGGCGCCCAGGCTGGCCTGAGCTGGGACACGGTCCTGCAGAAACGCGAGAACTATCGCGCCGCCTTCGACGGTTTCAGCCCGCAACGCATCGCTGGCTACGATCGCCGCAAGCTGGCAAGCTTGCTGCGCAATCCCGGCATCATTCGCAACCGCCTCAAGATCGCGTCCTCGGTAAGAAATGCGAAGGCCTTCCTCGACATCCAAAAAGAGTTTGGTTCGTTCGACAGTTACATCTGGCAGTTCGTAGGTGGAAAGCCGCGAGTGAATGCCTGGCGCTCGGGGCAGCGAGTTCCGGCCAGCACTCCAGAGTCCGACGCCATGAGCAAGAACCTCAAGCGGCGCGGCTTCAACTTCGTGGGCTCGACCATCTGCTACGCCTTCATGCAAGCCGTGGGCATGATGAACGACCACAGCATCGAGTGCTTCCGCTATGCCCAGGTCAACCGGACAGGGCGCGGCTCCGCGCCTGAAGTTCATGCCTTTCCACCGAGGGTTGACTTCTAGTTCCAGCATAGGAATTAGCAACGGAGGAATGGGACATGCCTGATAACTTTATATCCCTCAAGCGAAGACCAGGTTAACGCAATCAGGGATTTATGGGGCCGTCACAACCTTTTGGACCAGCCGCGAAGCGGTAAAAATCAAGCCCACGGCGCCAGCCGTGGGAGAGAACGGAAACACGGTTCAGCACCGAAAGAGCGAAAGAGACCGACGCGTTAGACCTGGTCTTGACTTGATCTGGATGCCCTCCAAGCCCTCAGAGAATCGTTTCATTTATGTGACCAGGTCAAGTATATAATTGACTACGTCACATTTATTCATTTATGCCCATTTGTTCCAGCACTCGAGTCAACCCAAATATCCACGCCGTCCGCAACTTCAACCGGTTCTACACCCGGCAGATTGGTGTGCTCCGCGAAGGGCTGCTCAAGAGTCCGTTCTCACTCGCCGAACTGCGCGTGCTTTATGAGGTTGCGCACCGCGAACATCCCACCGCCACCGAACTCTGCCAGCAACTGGGACTCGATCCTGGCTACCTGAGCCGCATCCTGCGCGGCCTGGAAAAGCGCAGCTTGGTGCACAAATCAGCATCGCAGTCCGATGGCCGTCAGAGTCTGTTGGGATTGACGGCGCGCGGCAAAGAAACCTTTACCGCCCTCGACGCGCGTCAGAACGACGAGGTCGCAACCATGTTGCGCCAACTCCCGACCGCAGGACAGGCCCGGTTAGTGCAAGCCATGCGCATGATCGAAACCGTGCTCGGCAACGGCGCCGAAGCCAAGACTTCATATATTCTGCGTGCCCATCAACCCGGCGACATGGGTTGGGTGGTCCACCGTCACGGCGTTCTCTACGCGCAGGAGTACGGATACGATGAGACCTTCGAAGCCCTGGTGGCGGAAATCGCAGCCAAATTTATCCAGCACTTCGATCCCAAGCGTGAGCGTTGCTGGATTGCGGAAAAAGACGGCGAGATCGTCGGCTCGGTGTTTCTGGTCAAAAAATCGAAGACCGTAGCCAAGCTGCGCCTGCTGCTGGTCGAGCCGTCAGCACGCGGTCTGGGCATTGGCAAGCGACTGGTCGGCGAATGTCTACGCTTCGCCCGGCAGGTGGGTTACGAGAAAATGGTCCTATGGACGCAAAGCGAACTCGCAGCGGCCCGGCATATCTACCAGGAAGCGGGCTTCCGGCTGGTGCAGCAAAACAAGCACCAGAGCTGGGGGCGCGACGATCTGGTATCGCAAATCTGGGAAGTCAAACTGTGAGTCCCAGCTGCGAGCACCTAGCTCCGCAGCAAATTCCTGGCGATGAAGAATACATTTGCCGGTCGTTCCGCCAGGCGGCGCATGAAATAGGGATACCATTCGGTACCGAATGGGATGTAAACGCGCATGCGCCATCCTTCACGAACCAGCCGCCGCTGCAGGTCGCGGCGAATTCCGTAAAGCATCTGAAACTCAAAGGCGTCGCGTGGGATATTTTCCTGCGTGGCAAATACTTTGGCCTGATTGATGATCTGCTCGTCGTGCGTCGCCAGGCCATGATAGACGCCACTCTTCATCAGAATTTTCATCAGGCGGACGTAGCTCGCGTCGACTTCTGATTTTTTCTGGAATGCGATTTCTTCCGGCTCTTTGTAAGCCCCCTTGCACAGGCGAATACGAATGCCTTCGGCCAGCAGCTCTTCAATGTCTTTTTCCGCACGTCGCATATAGGACTGGATCACCGCGCCTACGGCGCCAGCATGACCCGGCATGCGGTGCAGTTCGTAGACGAAGTCGAGCGCGCGCTGGGTGTAGGGCGAGCCTTCCATGTCGACCCGAACGAAATTACGCGGATTCATGGCCGCCGCTTTCGCCACCAGGCCGGTCACCAGATCGCGGGCGAGTTTCTCGTCCACGTCGAGACCCATATGGGTAAGCTTCAGGCTGACATTCGCGTTGAGCTGGCGGCCCGAGATTTCGTCCAGCATCTGATGATAAAGCTGGGCGCTGGCACGGGCTTGCTCAGCGTTGGTAACGTTCTCGCCGAGATTGTCGACGGAAACGCTGAGACCAGACTGATTGACAGTTTGAGTGACGCGCAGCGCATCGTCTACTTGGGTGCCGGCCACAAAACGGCTGGACAGACGCTGCCCGATGGCGGACCGCTCAGCCATCCCGCGCAGCGAGCGGTTCTCGGAAAGAGAAATGAAGAGCGCCCTCAGCATGTTCCTTCCAGGCCAAGGTCGGTATGGCGGGCGCCCGGCACGCGCATGAAGATCACAGAAATTTGTACCACAGCCGAAGAAAATCTGAGACGGACGGAGTGAGGTTAAGAACCGAGTACCCTAGTTCGGATCAAACTTGACTTCGATGGGTTCCAGGGTTTCGTGTGCAGCCGGCGCCCATTTCCACTTATAGATCGCGCTCTGCGCCGCCCGGACCAGCACCGGATTCCCGCCCTTCACTTCGACCGTCTTGACCACACCGTTCGGTTCCACCAAGGCTTCAGCCTTTACGCTTCCGCTCAAGCGGATACTACGAGCCATTTCGGGATATTGGGGCGTGATCCGGCTCACAATCCTTCTGGTGCCTTCGGTCTGTTCTTGCTGTCCAATCGAAGCCGGAGCACAGACGAGCGCTCCGATTAACACCAGTAAGCCAGTCATCAGCGGGTGGTTCATATGCTCAAGACCATTTGCAGCTTATTCGGCCTCTGGGATTGGCAAAAGATGACCTAGGTAACCAAGAGCGGGCGCCCGGCGTCAGACTTCAGACCTTGGTCCTTGACGTAGAGGCTGCGAAGGGCTCGTAATAAGAAAAGGGCGAGGTCCGACGTCTGAAGCCCGACGTCCCGTCTGGCTCCCAACGTCCGCCACCTGCGGTCAGTCTAGAAACACTTCGTCCACGTAGCACCAGCGCCAGTCTTCGCCGGGCTCGAAGGATTGCATGATGGGATGGTTGGTCTGGCGGAAGTGTTTCGTGGCATGTTTGTTTTTGGAAGAATCGCAGCAGCCAACATGACCACAGGTGAGACACTCGCGCAGATGGACCCAGGTGTCACCCATCTCCAGGCATTCTTTGCAGCCTCGGCCGCTCGGTTTAACTTTTCGGATTTCTCCCAGGTGGGAGCAGGTCGCAGGTGGATTCGGCATGATCGACAACCTCCGAAAGAAACTTGCTGACTTACTCGCCCTCGTGTTCCAGAAACCTCTCCGCTTCGAGGGCGGCCATGCAACCCGTACCGGCGGCGGTGATCGCTTGGCGATAGCGCCGGTCCTGCACGTCACCGCAGGCGTAAACGCCCGGCACGCGTGTAAGGACGTTCTTCTCGGTCACCAGATATCCGTCCTGATCGGTCTCGAGTTGGCCTTCGAACATCCGGGCATTCGGTATGTGGCCGATGCCCAGGAACATGGCGCTGGTGGGGAAGGCCCAGGCTTTGTCAGTTTTCGTATCACGCAGTTTGAGGGCAGTAACTTCTTGCTTGGAAGGATCGAGGACGTCTTCGACGATGGTGTTGGTAAGAAATTCAATTTTCTTGTTCTGCTGGGCGCGCTCGAGCATGATCTTCGAAGCGCGGAACTGGTCGCGGCGATGAATCAGCGTCACCTTGGTGGCGAAGCGGGTCAGGAATGTGGCTTCCTCCATGGCCGAGTCGCCGCCACCGACAACCGCGATTTCCTTTCCAGAAAAGAAGAAGCCGTCGCAGGTGGCACAGGAAGAAACGCCGTGCCCGATCAACGCCTTTTCGCCCGGCAATCCCAACCAGCGTGCCGATGCCCCGCTGGCGACGATCAGGGTGCGGGCGTGAATCGTCTCCTTGCCAAAATTCACCGCGAAAGGCCGCTTGCTGAGATCAACGCTGACCACGTGGCCCAGCTGATACTGCGCCCCGAAGCGTCCCGCTTGCTTGCGCATGTTCTCAACCAGCTCGGGCCCCTGAATGCCCTCGGGAAACCCGGGGAAATTTTCCACCAGCGTGGTGAGCGAAAGCTGGCCGCCCGGCTCATGGCCTTCAATCACCAGGGGCTTGAGGTTGGCGCGAGCCGTGTAGAGCGCCGCCGTGTGGCCGGCGCAACCGGACCCGATGATGACAACGTTGCGAATGTTCTCCATAGTGACTTGCGACGGTTGCGTGCAGGTGTTAGATTGCCAAATTCAGATTTGGATGCAAGGCCCGCGTAGCCCGGCGTCCCGCCCTCC
>Ga0207116_10050_pt2 | contig 30102 bp, 25 predicted proteins | sample Alteio_BWMinHeat_44_FD_153550 | JGI IMG/M metagenome (GOLD analysis project Ga0207116, IMG submission 153550) | Enriched cells from forest soil in Barre Woods Harvard Forest LTER site, Petersham, Massachusetts, United States -... | ecosystem: Environmental > Terrestrial > Soil > Temperate forest >... | reverse complement strand
CCCTTGGTGAACCCCTGAATGGTGAGCAGTGTGCCGTTATTGAGGCGATGCTTGCCGTCTTTGGTTTTGCCGCCGGCCGTCACTCGCACGCGGTCGCCAACGGCCAGGGCGAGCTGGGCCGGCCGGTAAGCCTCGAACCGCTTGGCGAGATCGGTCGGGAGTTTCTCCTGGGCGCCCACGATCAGGCGTGCTCCCTTCTTGAAGCCCGGCGCGTTTTGATGAAACTGGAGCAGGTCGCCCGGTTCATATTCCGTGGCATCCGCTTTTTGCGCGTCCGTCAGATGAGCAGGAATCCATGACGTGACGATGCGTTCGTCCTTGAGCTTGCCTTTCGCCTTGAGCCCATCGCGAATCGCTTGGGTGATTCGGGCTGCCTCGGCATGGGTAGGGGACACGACGAGCGCTGATTTCGGTGTTCCGTCCTTCTTCTTTTCCGCGGCAGCGGAAAGATAGGCAGCGGCCATTTCTTGGTAGCGGTCCTCGTCGGGCACCTCTTTGATCCAGCCGAGTTTGTGCAGCTCCTCGAATGCCTCCTCGGTTCTGCCCTCGCTCAGCGCTTCGGCGGCTTTCTTATAGTCGCCGTGCTGGCGAAGGATTTCCGTGACCTCCGCGACTTTCAGCCCAGCCGTATCCTCAAGGAGCTTCAGCGGCTCGCCAGCGGTTACGCTACGGTGCTGGCGGCGGTCGCCCACGAGCACGACACGGGCGCTTAACCGTTCAGCCGCTTCGAACAGCTGGAGCATGTCCCTTGTGCCGAGCTGGCTGGCCTCATCGATCAGGATGACGCCATCACGAGCGGTTTCCTGCATCTCTTCATCCTTCAGGAACCGAGCCACCGTGTCGGCGCTCGCGAAGCCCGCTTCCTCGCGCAGCACTTCCCGGCTCGCCTTGACCGACTGGGCCAGGGCAACGACTGGCCGGCCGGCTTCGGCCAACGCCTCGCCGAGCTCCTGTTCGAGTGTCGTTTTGCCCACCCCGGCCGCCCCACGGATAATCATCACCCGGTCGCGGGAGCCGAGCACATGCCGGACAGCTGCCTTCTGCCCTTCGTTGAACCAATCGCGGGAGCATGGGCGCTCGGGATCGCCCAGCGGCCGGCAACGCCCGCGTCCCTGGCGGGCGAAGTCGATCAGCTTCGATTCGAGGGCCAGCATCTCTTTCGTTGTCGCCATCTTGCGGCCGTCGACCTCGCTGCGGATCAGCGGCCGGGCAAGCACCTCGTCTATCACGCCCTGGACGGTCACGGCGCCGATGCCCCTTTTCAGGGCCTCGGTGACGAGCTTGCGTTCCGGCACCACTGCCTCACGCACGAGACTGTGCTCCAGCGCATGATTGACGGCCGCAGCCTCGCCGCGTTCCGGCCTGGCGGGAACGCGCTCGCGCCGGTGCACCGCCGCCAGCCCCTGGCGCTCTTTGTCGCTGAGGCGTGCGTTCCATTCCTTGCGTAGGTTTTCCCAGCTAAGGGCGGATTCCTTCCGCTCTCTGGTCTCTTGCCCCAGCTCCGCTTTGCGGTCGGGATTGGTGATGCCTTTCTCCTTGGCCACCTTCTCAATGACGGCGGTGCGCCGCGAGAAGCGCTTCAGCACATCGGGCGGAATGCCCGCAATCTCGAAGTCGTCCCGCTTCCGCTCGACCCCGAAGCCCAGATCCTGGAGCTTGCCGGCGAGCCGGACGCGAAATGCTGCCTGGAAGTGCGGCGCATCCCGCTTAAGCTCGCGGAACTGGCCGGCTTTCCAGCGGCCTTCCTCTTCGTCGAAAGTCGTGTTAAACGCAAAGACATGGGCGTGCAATTGGGGATCGGGAAGCCCGTCAACGGGCCGCGACGTAGTATGGATGAATTCTGCCCAGACCATGTTGCCCGTGGTGCGGTCGCTATCCTGGCGGCCTTTGCGGACGCGGGTTTTCATCTCCGCTTCGATGTCGCGCATGGTCTCATCGACGGCTGCCCGGAACGCCCCCAGCAGGTCCTGGTCACCGCTCAGGGCGTATAGCAGCGAGACCGACTTAGGCACGGAAAAGGTGAAGTCGTAGCCCACCGTCCTGTCGGTACGCGTTCGCACCGTAAGGGGTTTTCCAGTCCGTGGGTCGAGGTTGTCGCACAAGCGCTCGAAGGAGAACTTGTCTACCGTGCCCTCCAGCCCGAGCCGGGATGCGCCCTTGCCGCCCCAGCAGCCAACGATTTCTTGGCCTTCGCTGTAGTAGTCGGCAGTCGCGTAGTATTTTTTGGCGGCCGCCCCACTATTCTGTTGTGTGATGCGGATCATCCCTCTATTTTAGGCTATCACATATTTCTTAACGAAATCTTAACTATAATGTGCTCCTTCGCAGCCAGCCTAGGTTTGCGGAGATTTGGCTTCCTACAATGTCACTCAAATGCCACCGACCTGTCACCCCCCGCTAAAAGACGGCGCTCTCTAGTTGGCGATCATTGCTCGTTGCGTTGTTGACTAACCTGGGGGGACACTTGGGTTGCCCGAACATTTACAGTCGTACAGCTCAAAATGGCCGACCGCCCTACCGCTTGTGTTTCTGAATAGAAAGCCGGCCACGGATTCCTGGCGGAGGCAGGTAACGCCGCGCTTTCCGAGGCGCTCAGCCGAGGTGCTGCCTGTTCGGAAACTGGCTCTCAGCCTGTTTCTTGGAGACTTTACCACTCCGCTATGGTATACTTGTTCTTGTAAAAGACCGGGAGTCTGATATGTACGACATTCCACAAACGGGGTTTTTACGCTTGTCACAGGTGCTCAGCGTAATACCTCTCGGCAAAACGAGTTGGTGGGAGGGTGTGAAATCAGGGCGATTTCCGAAACCGATCAAGCTGTCTAAGCGCTGTACGGCTTGGCGGGCCGAGGACATTCGGGAGTTGATCACTAGCCTGTCAAATCAACCCCACAACGACTAGCGCCGCCAAGCAATCTGCTCCTCAATCGGAGTCTCACATTCTGTGGGTGAAAAAGCGGGTGAATGGCAGAAACACGCCGACGTTGTTGCTTGTAATTCAAATACTTAGATTGTTGTTGTGAATCCTGTCGCCCCTGCCAACCTCCCGTCCGTTGAGGTTCGCAGAAATCCGTCAATCATAGGGTCAGAGCTACTCAGCGCGAAGTGCCGTCACGCCACGGTCCGCTCTCAGTCCTTGACATTCGGCGCGAAATGTGGGTTAAATTGTGGGTGAAGCAACATGGACGCACATCTTTCACCCACATCATGACAAAACTGACGGATAGAGCCATTAAGAGCGCCAAGCCTGCTGCTAGCATCAAGAAGCTAAGCGATGGGCATGGGCTTACAATTGTCATACACGCCAATGGCAGCAAATATTGGGTTTATAGGTACCGGTTCCTTGGGAAGGAGAAAACTCTGGCTCTCGGCATTTACCCCGAGGTCGGTCTTGCAGAAGCTCGGCTTAAGCTAGCTGAAGCCCGAAAGCTCGTAGCAAACGGACAAGACCCCTCTGAGGTCCGCAAGTCTTCGAAGCGGCAGGCAATGATCGGTGCCGAGAACAGCTTCGAAATGATCGCAAGAGAATGGATGGATGCCAAAGCCGCTGGTTGGGTACCACGATATGCCGGATACTTACGCAGGAGGATGGAAAACGACCTCTTTCCCAAACTGGGCACGCGGCCAATAAAAGACATTACCGCTCCCGAAGTGCTCTCGGTGCTCCGCGTCATTGAGCAACGTGGTGCCTTGGACCTAGCCAACCGCGCCTTGCAGTATTGCGGCCAGGTGTTTATGTATGCCATTGCGACTGGCAGAGCGGACCGCAATCCGGCTGCTGATCTAAGAGGTGCGCTGAAAACTCCTGTCAAGAAACACTTCGCTCACTTGAAAGCTACGGAATTACCCGAGTTCGTTAAGAGAGTCATGGCGTATGATGGTCATCCGCAGACCAAGCTGGCTGTATCGTTACTTATGCTCACCTTTGTACGTACCACTGAACTCCGGGGAGCCAAGTGGGACGAGTTTGACTTAGATAAGGCTGAATGGCGCATTCCTGCCGAGCGCATGAAGATGCGGCGCGACCATATCGTTCCGCTTTCCAGACAAGCCAAGGCGGCATTCAAGGAACTACAGCGTCTTAATGGGAGCTGGCAGTACGTGTTTCCCAACCCGCACAACACTTTCAAATGCATGAGCGAGAACGCGGTGCTGTTTGCCCTTTACCGAATGGGCTATCATAGCCGTGCTACTGGCCACGGCTTCCGGCATACGGCATCGACGGTACTTAATGAGAGCCGCCTCTTTGCTAGCGATGTCATCGAACGTCAACTCGCCCATGTCCATAGCGACAAGGTGCGGGGCGTCTATAACCATGCTGAGTACCTCCCGGAACGCCGGAAAATGATGCAATGGTGGGCCGATTATCTTGATAAGGTGGGGATAAGGCAAAAGCGGCCACGTTGAGACCCTGTGAAGCAGTTCGCCCTCGCGTGTGCAAGTGACGTGCTGCCCGCTGCGGGTAAGTCGGTTCGCGGTTGCCTTCCTTTCGCAGTTGCCCAGCGTGGCAGCAACCGGCCAGCTGTCATTTCTCGCGTTTGCCTTCCCGCGGCCGGCGTGCCATACCGGGCGGCCGCCTGCCGCTGATGCCTCACGCCGCTTTGAAGGCGCCAAGTTGCATCGATGACTTGGTGCATTGCCGCCGAGCGTCCTCCGTGCGCTGGCGTGCCTACCTATCGTCTCCTGCCTTTCAGTCCGCCCCTTTCCTGTGGCCATACTCACGGCACTTATGAAGCCGTCGCCGGGCCGGTAAATCACCGGCTTCCGTTGCGAAACGGCGTCTCGTTACGTCGCTGGCGCTCCTACCTCGCCCATGCCGTTTCGTTCTCACCCGGCGATTGACCGTCGCTAGGGCTCCCGGACTAGCCGGCTTCTTTGGGCGTGCCGTAAGGCCCCAGGGTGGGGCCGGAAACCTAAAAGAAGGAGACTATCATCATGTCACAACCAGCACACAAATTACGCAGCGGCGTCCTGCAAGTCACGATCTGGCGCAACAGCGGCGACAAGGGCAATTGGTACAGCGTCGTGCCCACCCGCAGTTACAAGCAGGGCGAGGACACCTGGAAAGAAACCGACAGCCTGAACTTCGACGATTTGCTGACGATGGCCAAGCTGCTCGACCTGGCTCACACCTGGATCCTGCACCAGCAGCAAGCCGACCAGAAGGCCAAGAAAAACGCCGCGGCCGCCTGAACCATCACTCAACCGGGCGGGCGTCTATCGCCCGCCCACCACCTGAAAGGAATCAGACTATGCAGCACTACCCGCAAGACATCAATTCCGAAATGCTCCGCGTTATCACCGCCATCGAGGAATTCGACGGCGCCTGCGATCCCGCCTTCGACAACGACCTGGACGAGCTGGAACGGCAATTCGCCGAACTCCGCATTGCTCAATTCCGTGACCTGAATTGAGGGAGGCCGCCATGACCGACACCAACAAAACGCTCGAAGCACGCGTCCGCGAAGCATTCCTGTTGCTGCGCGATCTGCCCGGCGATCTCGAAGCCGAGGACGACCCGGTTTTTACCACCGAGCAAGTCAACTTCCTGGAAAAACGCCTGTACGAGGTGCGCGCGCTCCTCAAAGGCGAAACCAGCTCTCAGCTTTACGCCGACATCACGCTTTACGTCCATCACTTGTTGGCCAAGCACCAGCAAATTGCTGCCATTTGGTCCATCGAAGACGTGACGGGAATTCGGCCTGACTTGACCGAAGACCAGGCTTGGGAAGTTCTGGAGCAAGTCCGAGACAACCACGACGCCGATTGGGGCATCAGCTACACGACGCTGGAGACTGTCGCCGACGATCTCTTCAGCATTGCTCCCGAAACCGACGACGAATCGGAGGCATGACCATGAAGCTCAAAATCCTGGCAACTGCCCACCATCGCAACGGCATCTGCGGCGCACCCTTCGCCGTGGTGCTTTTCGAGGATCAAGGCTCCCAAGCCAGCCGCAAGGTAGCCGTCCTGTTCGACAACGAGTACCACTGCGCCGTACTCGACGTGGCAAAGCTGGCCGCCGGAGACATCGCCTTTGGTTCCAATAGCTGGCGGGGCGATGATTTCGAGCCCGAACTGCGCAAAGCAACCGCACCATCTGGCGCCAAGGAGGCCTTATGACCAACAAAGGTTTGAACGCGGAACGCGCGCGACGGTGTCGTGAGATCCTAATCGGCAATGACCGTGACGGCCTTTTCACCAGCCTCATCGACCTGTTGGCAGATGCCATGCACTGGTGCGATCAAAGCGGCGAGGACTTTCACTATGCCCTTTGCGTCGCAGGCGGGCACTACCTCGCTGAACTCAACGATCAACCACACGATGAAAGGAGACTCCCATGACCCACTCACTCGCCGCCATCGATCCCTTCTACGCTGCATGCCTCAGCCTGCCCGCCTCCCAGGCCCAGGACGAACCGGCCAAGCCAATCTACGTCAGGCTGCCCCTGGCGCCTGTCACCGCCAGTCCCGTTCCGCACCTGACGAGCCTTTATCACTTTCACCGGGCCGGCGAATATGGCGACCGTTCTTATCCCGGCAATTGCGGCGGCAACCTTATCAAGGATTTGCTGACGTATTTCCGGACCAAGGGGTTAGTTTGCGACCCAATGAGCGGCAGCGGGACGTGCTCCGACGTATGCAAAGAACTCGGCATCCCCTGCATGTCCTGGGATATCCATCAGGGCATCGACGCCTGCGATCCCCAGGGCATTGCTAGTGAGGCGACCTTTGACTTCATCTGGGCGCACCCGCCGTACTGGAGACAGAAGCTCTACGCTGCCGACGAGCGTGATTTATCCCGCGCCCCGACGCTGGAGCAATTCCTGCACCGCTACGGCCTGTTCATCCGCAACGCCGCCCGAGCCCTGAAACCACGCGGCAAGCTGGCGATCCTGATGGGAGATTATGTCGACCGGGAGGCCGGCTTTGTGCCCCTGTGTTACCACACCAAGCGGCTGGCCTTCGTGCATGGCTTACGCCAGCACTGCGTCGACATCATCCGCTTCTCGCACGGAGCGAGCAGCAGCACGAAGGTCTACCGCAGCAGCTTCATCCCTGGCTTGCATGACGTGTGCTGCATCTTCGAAAAAACTGCCTAACCCTCAACCAGAAAGGAATCGCCCATGAAACACCTCGACCAAACGCTTATCCAGATCGCACACGATCACCTCGGCATCCCCACGCTTCAGCCGCGCGCGAGCGATGCACTCGATTTCCACGAGATTGCCGTCTGGCAAATCCGAACGGCCCTGGCAGCGGCATTCAATGCCGGTGTGAAGGACACCAAACTGCCCGCCCGCTTTGACACCTACGAAATCCAGCCTTGCCAGCGTTTCCCCGAACCTCACGACCCCAGCAAGTTTTACTTCGAGGTATGCGAACCGCACGAAGCCCATGTCTGGACGCTCTACGGCCACATTCCCGGCCAGGGCGTGGAGGCCAGCGGCGATTTTGCCACCCGCGAGTTTGCCGAAGAGGTTTTCGCACGGATCACGGGAAGGCGTTATGGCACGTGACGGCAGCGTTATAGATACTCAATGTGCTGCCGCATCTCGTCGGGTTCAAGCAACTCCCACATCACACAAGCAAAGCTAATCCATTACCAAATACTCATTTCGTCATAATCACATGATCGCGGTTTTCGATAAAAAAGCCTCTTTAACCATTTTCTTAAGCGCTTTGCCATGTTACCTCCTGTCTGCGTCGTATAGGACGTTTATATGCTGTATGCTCCGGTCCGGCAAGCACCAATCGCCTGGTGGCATCACATGCATTTAGTGGACGGCTGTCGCCGTTCCAGTTGAAAAGGCACATTCAACACCCACCCGATGCTGCGAGTGCCGCTGGAATATGTTGGCGGCGCGGGACAAGCTTTTCTTTGAGCCAATCAAGCAAGGGTTTTTCCAAAAAACGATGCAGGACAATGCTTACGGCAATAATAATCCCCAGGCACAATGAGACGCCGAATAAAGCGTTCAGGGTCAGAACGGGGAAGATCGGTATCGCAATCTTATTAAACAGCTCAATGACGTACATATGGATAAGGTAGATAAGATAGCTGGCATCCCCTATCGCAACGAAACGCTTTTTCCAGACGGAAGAAAACGGACGCTCCAGCATGGCCGCTGAGAATACCAGCCCTGCGCTTGCCGTCCCGAAGCTAAACGGCAGCTCGATACGCGCCTCGATGAGCGGCAGCGCCAGGGCGAACAACAGGCAGGAAACCATCCACATTTGGCGCGGGATTCTTTCCAGCCAGCGTTTGCGCCATAGGTAATAAGCGATCATGCCGTAGCAAAACTCATAAGAAATGGGATTGGCGTAAAACGAGCAAACATCCGATGCGCACAATCCAGGCAGTGTGCGCAAGATGACGGCCAGCATGACGCAGGTGAGCGCCACCGCATAACGGTTGCCTGCTATCCACAGGCTGATGCTTACGGCGAGATAAAAAAACATTTCGTAATTCAGGGTCCAGCCCACGTTCAATACCGGCTGCATCAGCCCGTTTTCCTTGAGGTAAGGAATGAAGAGCAGCGATTTGAGAAGTTTTCCCGTATTCGCGGTGGTAGAATTCAACCACTCAGGCCTGATCAGCGCAATACAAAAAATGCCTATCGTACATGCCCAATAGGCGGGCACGATGCGAATAATGCGGCGCAGAAAAAACCGGTCCGGCTGAACGACGAAGCTATGCGCGATGATAAATCCGCTGATGACAAAGAACACATGCACACCGAAACTGCCGGAACTCAAGCCCGGCATATTGATATGAAAAAACGCTACCGCGATTGCGGCATAGGCGCGTAGAATCTGGATATTGATTAGCATCAAAGCGCGTCGCCCCATTGTTTGCCGATGCCGGTTTCGACGGTGAGCGGCACCGAAAGCTGCGCCGCTTGTTCCATATGTGTCTTAACCATTCGTTCGGCTTCGTGAACGGCAGAGTCCTTTACCTCGAAGACCAGTTCGTCGCAGACTTGGAGGAGCATGCGAAGAGAGGCATGAGGCAGGAGCGATGAGGCATGAGAAGAAAGGTGGTCGGCAACGATAACGCTGTTTCTCTCGTACATCGCCGTTCTCACCAAGCGTTCATCCAGGCAATACTTGCAGTGCATAATGACCTGCCGAAAAGTAGTGGCTACTTATACACTATCTATCTATCGTTGACAATGCCGACCTCGCGGCATTTCGATTCGATAAACTCAAATTCCGAACGCCCAACTCCATCCGCGTTCGGCTGCATCATTCCATCGGTTATGAGAGGGCCTTGGTGGTCCCTTGTTCTTCCTTGTCTTGGATGATGGGGGCGGCTCGGCATCCATGCCGACCGGGTGCTTACGGGCTCCGCTTCGCTCGGTCGGATTACCGACTGCTATCGCCCCCTCCAGCCCCCTGCCGCAACGTACAGCTGAAATCGCATAATGCTGCCGATTTCCCAGCGGGCACCTCATAGGCAGGCCGGCTCCACTCCCTCCCTGAAGCGCTCCATCCGCCGCGCCTCAGGCAGGGAGCACCCACCCCGCCGGCCGAGGGAGCCACGCTTCCTAAAGGCCAGCCAGGACGCCACCCGAAGCGGGTCGCGTCCCGGCTGTCGCACAAACCTACCAACCATTAGCCCTTCCTGCCATTGATCTATCCCATCAACATAAAGGCTCCGAACGCCCCCTCCCAAGCGTTCGGCTGCATTATCCAGCGCGACCCCTACGACTGGCGGGTAGGGGTTTGCCCGGCCGGTGCCCTGGCATCCGGACGGGATCGCGCAAAACCGCCACCAGGAGCCCCGCAATTCAGCCCAGGCAAGCATAAGGCTTCCCTTCCCTCACCGACACCAGCTCCCCCTAAAAGCGCTTCCAAACGCACGCAATGCAGCCCAGCACATGGCTTGAATTCCGCAAGGGCACAAATCCATTCCTGTGACAGGCGTCTTCCCTATGCTCTGCATAGGCTCAATGGAACCGTTCCAGCCGGTTCCATGAGGTCAGCCGCCACTTTGCAGGCACGCTGCACCGCACAAGCCGTCACTCTGCCTTGGCAGGCACCACAGCTACATAGTTCTATGAGCCGCAGAAACCCTATGTTTTTTGCATGTCAACACGCGCAAACCCGCAGCCAGCCTCTTGCGCGAAGGTATTAACTTGTGTTAATATCCTTAATGGGGGTTAACGATTAGCCCCCATAACCACAAGGAGGATGTTATGTCACGCAAACGCAAATCGGATCAAGAATCCGTAGAAACCACCACATCAACAGAAACCCCCGCTGCCGTCGCCGAGGCGCCTCCCGCCGAAGCCGCCGCGGACAAACCCAGCTTCGCCGAAAGCGTCGGCCAAAAGAAGTATGTCGCCGCTCCGGATCCTTTCCCTATCGCTGGTGACTATGCCGCCGGCGTCTATCTCTTTGAGAGCAAGGAGGACCGCCAGATGGCCATCAAGTTCGGGGAAGGCCGGCCGGAGGACAAGCCGAGTCAGGCCGTCATCGACAAGATGAAAGAGGCAGGCTTCCGGTGGAACGCGGCGGACAGAATCTGGGCGCATCCCGTCAGGGGTGAATCCGCCATGCGAACCCGGATCGATGCCGAACAACTCTTCCAGGAAGTCGCCAAGATGATCCGGAAGGAAAAGGGCATCGAGGACGGACCAGCACCAAGCGTGCCCTTCTAGCCGGGCGCCAGCCGTTCTATGTCCGCTCGGCAAACCCTGACATGGTGTGCCGGCGAACGGATAACCGCAATGCGGAGCCGCAAGCCGGCCACCCATGCTTTCTGACGGTTTCCGACCATGCCGCGGAAACCGCCAGATTGGGACCAACCCTCACTATTCCCGCCTGGCCTGGAATCACCTCCCGGCCATTCCTCGGGCGTTACGCCTGAAGCTCACGACGACGCAACCTCACCAACCGACGGAGACGCATATGCAGTACAAGACCATGATTCTCGAAATCCTGAAACAACGGCCAAAGATGCACGATCGGCTGCGCAAGGAGCGGAAGCTCCTGCCGACGATGGAACGCTACGCCAAGGAGCTGAAGGCCGGCCACGAAGCCTGGAAGGAACTCTTAACGCCGCTCAGGCCGGGCAGCGACCCGGCCCAGATCGCCGCCGAGGCGTTGGAGATAGCCCTGAAGGAACTGCAGGACCGTTTGCCCTCCGCGTCACCGCGGGACGGCAGCGAGACGCAGTTCCTCGACGCAGCGATGCTGTTTACGCGTCGCACGCCGCGCGCGTAAAGGCCCGCAGCAGGCAGCTCTCGCTGTTTGATTTTCCTCCCGAGCCCGGCCCGGCCGAAGGCGAACCGGAATCCAGGCAATCCACGCAAAACGCCCCGCCACTCGTTTCAACCGCATTCGGCGCCGCAGCGCCCGGCTCGCATAACCCGCCAGCGGTCGCTCCTGAATACCCATCCCCGGCATCGCCCATCGCCAGCGGCGAAAAAGGAAAAGCACGCGACATCATCGCCGCCATCCGCACCGTCAAGCGCATCGAACAGGAGCAAAGGCCGGCTACCGCCGAGGAGAAGCAGACGCTCGCCCGATTCGCCGGATTCGGGCCCGTCGCGCTGTCGATTTTCCCCGACCCGGTCACTGGTCGTTACAAGGATGCCGGCTGGCAGGCCCTGGGCGAGGAGCTGAAGACGCTGCTGAGCCCCACCGAATACGCCAGCGCCAAACGCACCACCTTCAACGCCTTTTACACGTCTCCTACTGTTATCGCGGCCATGCACGACGCCATTGCCCGCCTGGGCGTTCCTGCCCAAGCCACCATTTTGGAACCCGGCTGCGGCACCGGCAATTTCATGAGTTACGGAAAGGCGGGGACACGCTTCATCGGCATCGAAATGGATTCCATCTCGGGACGCATCGCGCGAGCACTCCATCCCGAACACGACATCCGCATCGAGGATTTCCACGACACCAGGCTGCCCGAGGGCGGCATCGACGCGGTGATCGGCAATGTGCCGTTCGCCGGCCTCAAGCTCGATTACCACGGCCAAAAGCTGTCACTACATGATTACTTCTTCGCCAAATCCATCGACGCTCTGAAGCCTCACGGCCTGCTGGCCCTGATTACGTCGCATTTCACGCTCGACAAACAGAATGCTGCCATCCGCGAATACCTGGCATCCAAAGCCGACTTCATAGGCGCCATCCGGCTGCCATCGGATGCGTTCAAGCGGGAAGGAACCGCCGTGGTGACCGACATCGTATTTCTTCGCAAGCGTGACCGGGGCGACCCCGCACGCCATGTCGATCCTGACTGGCTCGGGGTCGCCCCGCTGGAGATCGATGGCGCTCACGTTCCTGTCAACCGCTACTTCCTGAATCACCCGGAAATGGTCCTGGGCATGTGGTCGGGAAAGGACACGCTGTACGGCGGCGAGGGCTACAGCGTCATCAGCACCGGCGACCTGGCGACGGAACTGAAAGCAGCCATCCGCCGCCTGCCAGAATTCGCGACCCTGCAAGCGTCCGCCGCTCTCGACAAACCCGACCCGCAATTCACGCCGCCACCGCCCGAGCGGCATATCAGCGAAGGCAGCTTCTTCGTAGGTGACGATGACCGCGTCATTTATCAATCGCTGGGCGGGCAGGGCGTTCCCGTCGTTTATGGCGGCACCACGCTAAGAGCCGACGGTACGCTGACCGGCAAACGCCTGGCAGCGTTGATTGGCCTGCGCGACCGCGCCCGCCGCGTGCTGCAATCGCAGAACGAAGGCTGGCCCGAGGCCAACCGGCAGGACGCACGCCGCGAGCTTAACTGGGCCTATGACCGTTTCATCAGTTTTTTTGGCCCAATCAACAAGACGACGTTTGGCGAAACCAAGGACGGCAATGTCATCCGAAGAATGCCCAACCTGGTCAAGTTCCGCGAAGACCCGGACGCCATGCTGGTCTGTTCTCTTGAAGAATATGACGAAGTCACGGGTAAAGCCGCCAAATCAACCATCATGCAGCGCGACGTCGTGGGCAAAACCCCGCCCATCACCAAGGTGGCCAGCGCCGAGGAAGGGTTGCTCGTCTCCTTGAACCAACGCGGCGTGGTTGACCTGCCGTTCATCGGGGAGCTGTACGGCAAGCCGCGCAAGGAAGTCATCGCCGAGCTGGGAGACCTGATTTTCCCAGACCCGCAAGCCAAAGCGTGGCAGACAGCTGACGCCTATCTTTCAGGAAATGTCCGCGCCAAACTGGCCGCCGCCGAGCGTGCCGGCCCACCATTTGCCCGCAACGTCGCTGCCTTGAGGAACGTGCAGCCCGAAGACGTGCTTCCGGGCGACATCGACGCGAATCTCGGCGCGCCGTGGATACCCGACGGCGACATTCAGGCTTTCGCCGCCGAGCTGTTCCACGTCGAGCCGTCCAGCGTGCCGTTAGCCCACCTCAAAAAAGATGCCGTCTGGAGCATCGACGCCGGCTACGCCGCCTTGAAGTCGGTCGCAGCAACTTCCGAATTTGGCACCGCGCGCGCCAATGGCACCTGGCTGCTCGAACTGGCGCTCAACATGAAGTCGCCGACGATTTACGACATCATCGACCACGGTGGCAGCGAGCAGCGCGTGGTCAACCAGGAAGCGACGCTTGCCGCCCGTGAAAAGCAAAAACTCATCAAGGAGAAATTCCGCTCCTGGGTTTTCGCTGATCCCGAGCGTACCGAGCGCCTCGTGCGGCTTTACAACGACACCTACAACAATTTGCGTCCCCGGCTGTTCGACGGATCGCACCTTAATTACCCCGGCATGAACCAGACCATCCGGCTGCGGCCGCATCAGAACGACGCGGTGTGGAGGGGGATGAGTTCGGGCAACACGCTGCTGGCCCATGCCGTGGGCGCCGGCAAGACCTACACGATGGCGGCCACCGGCATGAAGATGAAACAGGCCGGACTCCTCAAGAAGCCGATGTACGTGGTCCCCAACCACTTGCTGGAACAGTTCTCCCGCGAGTTCATGCAGCTCTATCCCAATGCCAGGCTGCTCGTCGCCGCCAAGGAGGATTTGACCCGCGACCGCCGCAAGTTTCTGACGGCCAAAATCGCCAGCGGCGAATGGGACGGCATCATTGTCACCCACAGCAGCTTCGAGCGCATCGGCCTGTCACGCGACTACCAGCAGAAATTCCTCATCGAGCAGATCGCCGAGTACGACAAGCTCCTGCTCGAACACGCGGGCGCCAAAGGCGCCGGCCGCAACCTGATGAAGACCATCGAGAAGCAAAAGGCGGCCAGGTGCGAACGGTTGAAAGACCTGCTCGCCGAGGACAAGAAGGATGACGGGCTGGTTTTCGACGAGCTCGGCGTAGATCACGTCTTCATTGACGAGGCGCATTATTTCAAGAATCTGGAGACACCAACAAAGATGGAAAGAGTCGCCGGCATCCAGACCGGCGGTTCGGAGCGGGCATTTGACGTGTACATGAAAGCGCGCTACCTCGATGAGCAACATGCCGGGCATGGCGTGACGTTCGCGACCGGCACGCCGATTTCCAACACGATGGTCGAGATGTACACGATGCAACGCTTCCTCGACCCCGAAGGGCTCAAGAGCCGCGGCCTGGAGCACTTCGACGCGTGGGCCGCAACTTTCGGAGAAGTCATCGACACTATGGAAATCTCACCCGACGGCGCGGGCCTGCGGCCGCGGAGCCGGTTCGCTCGCTTCACCAATCTCCCAGAACTCCAGCTGATGTTCCGCGCCTTCTCCGACGTGCAGACCGCGGAAATGCTCGACCTGCCGCGGCCGCGCCTGGAAACCGGCAAGCCCATCGTCGTCGCTTGTCCAATGTCCGAGGAGCAGCACGAATTGCAGCAGATGCTGGTCAAACGCTACGAGCGGCTGCGTTCACAAAAAGTCGATCCCAGGGAAGACAACGCGCTCAACATCACCACCGACGGACGCAAGCTCGCCACCGACGCAAGAATGCTCTCCGCAACTGCACCCGACTTCCCGCAATCGAAAATCAACCGCCTCGTGGAAAACGTCGCGGCCACCTGGAAGCGTACTGCCGCGACGCGCGGCACGCAGATGATCTTCGCGGATATGGGCGTCAATCCCACTGCCTGGGGTTACTCGCCTTACCAGGACATCATCAAAAAGCTCATCGCTGCCGGCGTTCCGGCCGAGCAGATCGCCGCCATCGGCGACGCCGAATCCGACGCCAAGAAACAGGCGCTCTTCGAAAAGGTAAGGCAAGGTTCGGTGCGCGTGCTGATCGGCAGCACCCAGAAAATGGGCACTGGCACCAACGTGCAGAAGCGCCTTGTCGCGCTGCATCACCTCGACGCCCCGTGGAAGCCTGCGGAAGTCGAGCAGCGCGAAGGCCGGATTCTCCGTCAGGGCAACACCAACGAGGAAGTCGCGGTTTACAGGTATGTCACCGAAAAAAGTTTTGACGCATACATGTGGCAGGCACTCGAAACCAAGGCGCGATTCATCTCGCAAGTCATGACCGGCGACAATGCCGCTCGCCGCGCCGACGATATTGGCGGCCAGGAACTCTCCTATGCCGAGGTCAAGGCGATTGCGTCGGGTAACCCAGCGGTACTGACGCTCGCCGAGGCTGACGCCGAGCTGCAACGGCTCACCTTGCTCAAGAAAAACCACCTCGACGAGCAATATGTCGCCCGCCGCAGCGTGCGTGATTTGCCGGGCATGATTACCAACCTATCCGAGCGTCTATCCAAGCTTACGGCAGACCAGGCCACCGCCACCACCCGTGCCGGCGACGCGATCACTATCGCCGGACGCAAATACTCACGCGACGACGCGCCCGCCGCCCTGGGCGGCCAGCTGGAAGCCTTGCCCCGCAACGTCCGCGACACCACCCGCGTTCCGCTCGGCATCTTCCGCGGCCTGCGTTTCGGCCTTGTCCTTCATCCGCAGTTCTCGCCCGACATTTACCTGCATGGAGCCTTGACGCGGCAATCCGGGCTTTCCCGCGAGCACCAGGGGCCACGCGCTATCCTGAACGCCCTGGAACGCCTGGCCAACGCTTACGGCCCCGACTGCGACCGCCTCCGGCAAGACCTTACCATCGCCGAGTCGCAGCTGCGCGATTACCAGGCCCGCCTGGGCAAGCCATTCCTGCTCGACGCCTACCTGTCCGAACTGACCGCCTTGCGTGACCAGCTCAAAGCCGGGCTTTCCGCCCCGGCTCATCAGGCTGAAAATGAAGAGGGCCCGAGCGCTTCCGAACTCGCCGAAAAGATCAAGACCCTCAAGGCTGCGAACACCATCGAGGCCACGCCGCACCGCATCCGGCAGAAGCATTCCACTGCCGAGGAGCCTGTCACCGCCCGCATCCGCCGGCGGACGGAGGCAATGCCCCGTTCTAATCCAGGGATTCATGCCGATGACGCATCACCGGCAGGGTCAACCCTGCCGCCGAAATCGGCCCAGGCTTCCTCCAGCAAGCCGCCGCTCACGTATCAGGAACGCATTGCCATCCAGCTGCAAAACAGGGACGACGGACTAAGCCCACCATGAGTCCACGCCTTATTTCGAGGTCAATAGCCACCAGTCCCCGAAAACCATCAGTCCCCACCCCCAGATACGGCTTTCGCAGTGGCGAAGTGGAGGAGTCATGACATCTTCTATCAGATGATCTGTCGTAAACTCTTCCAGGGCATGGACAACCGACCTTGAAATGTCCTTCGGTTCGGTTACAGATAGACAGCAAAGAAAACGAGCACCCCGCACACCATCTGGCCACTCGGCTCAAAAAGGTTGAACACAAGCAACGGATAGGGCTAAAACAACAAGCAAACAGGATCTGAAAATGGCCAATCCTTTCTTTGATCACCCGATTCTCAACTCGCCCTACGAGTGCCCCACTCGCCATTGGGAACTCGATGATGATGGCCAGCCCACGCAGCAGACTATCGAGAATCGCAGAAAAGCCGAGTTCATCACGCCCATTCCCAAGCCGAAGAAGCGGAAAGGATCATCCACCCAGCCGGGTTTTGTTTTCGATGAGGGCAAAGGGCTTTCGACCCAGGAGCAACAATACGATCCCACTTCGGTCATCAACGAAGTGCGTGCCCTCGTTAAACTGTGGCGGGCGTGGCCCAACCCCAGCGAGTGGGAGGTGACACCTGAAACCGCTCGACTCCTCCAGCACTGGCGGCACCACCAATTCAGCGGTGTGCGACCATTCTTCTGCCAAGTCGAAGCGGTGGAGACTGCAATCTGGTTGACTGAGGTGGCGCCCCAGTCGAAGAACGGCAAACGTCTTCTCGACCATTTGGCGGCAGCCAGCAACGACGCTAATCCCGGACTGCTGCGTCTCGCTCTCAAGCTTGCCACCGGCGCCGGCAAAACCACTGTCATGGCGATGCTGATCGCGTGGCAAACGGTCAACGCGGTGCGGCGCCCCGGCAGCAAGCACTTCACTCGTGGTTTTCTTGTCGTCACGCCAGGCCTCACGATCAAGGATCGTCTTCGCGTTCTCCAGCCGAACGACCCCGACAGTTACTACGCTGACCGCGAACTTGTCCCCGGCGACATGCTTGCCGACGTGAACAAGGCGAAAATCGTCATAACCAACTACCACGCCTTCAAGCTCCGCGAACGCATCGAACTTTCTGCGGGCGGTCGTTCTTTGCTGCAAGGGCGAGGCGAGGAACTGAACACCCAGGAGACCGAGGGGCAGATGCTTCAGCGCGTGATGCCCGACCTCATGGGCATGAAAAACATTCTCGCTCTCAACGACGAAGCGCATCACTGCTACCGCGAGAAGCCGAATGATGCGAACGATGAAGAACTGAAGGGAGACGACAAAAAAGAAGCCGAGAAGAACAGCAAGGCTGCCCGACTGTGGATTTCCGGCCTGGAAGCTGTGAGCCGCAAGCTCGGCCTCAACCGGGTTATTGATTTGTCGGCGACGCCCTTCTTTCTCAGCGGCTCCGGTTACGCTGAGGGAACCTTGTTCCCGTGGACCATGAGCGACTTCTCACTCATGGACGCCATCGAATGCGGCATCGTCAAACTGCCGCGCGTGCCGGTGGCCGACAACATTCCGGGCGCAGAGATGCCCATGTATCGCAATCTTTGGGAACACATCGGCTCGAAGATGCCTAAGAAGGGCCGAGGCAAAGGCAATATACTCGACCCCTTAAGCCTGCCACCGCAATTACAAACCGCCCTCGAAGCCCTCTATGGGCACTACGAGAAAACCTATGAACTTTGGCAACGGGCCGGCATTCGTGTGCCGCCGTGCTTCATTGTGGTCTGCAACAACACTTCCACGTCGAAGTTGGTGTATGACTACATCTCCGGATTTCTCCGCGAGAATGAAGACGGCTCGCAAACTCTCGTCGAAGGCCGCCTGAAGCTGTTCCGAAATTTCGACGAGCACGGCAATCCATTCGCGCGTCCGAACACGTTGCTCATCGACAGCGAGCAACTCGAATCTGGTGAGTCCCTGGACGACAACTTCCGCAACATGGCCGCCGATGAGATAGACCGCTTCCGCCGCGAAATCCTCGAACGCGGCGGCAAGCTTGCCGGTGATCTTCAAGGAGGGAAGGAACTCGATGACGTCACTCTGCTCCGCGAAGTCATGAACACCGTCGGCAAGTACGGCCAACTTGGGGGCTCTATCCGCTGCGTCGTCTCTGTGTCAATGCTCACGGAAGGCTGGGACGCGAACACGGTGACCCACGTTCTCGGCATCCGCGCTTTCGGCACACAGCTTCTGTGTGAACAGGTCATCGGTCGCGCCTTGCGCCGCCAGTCCTACGACCTCAACGAGGAGGGCCTGTTCAACGTCGAATATGCCGATGTCCTCGGAATTCCCTTCGACTTCACCGCGAAACCAGTCGTTGCCCCGCCGCAGCCGCCGCGCGAGACCATCCAGGTGAAGGCCATGCGGCCGGAGCGTGACTCCCTCGAAATTCGTTTCCCCCGCGTCGAAGGCTATCGCATCGAACTGCCCGAAGAAAGACTGACCGCCGATTTCAATGATGACTCCGTGATGGAACTAACCCCCGACCTCGTTGGCGCGACTGAAACTCAAAACTCCGGCATCATCGGAGAAAGGATCGATCTCAATCTCGTCCATACCGGCGACGTGCGCCCTTCCCAAGTGCTTTACGAACTGACCTCACATTTGGTCTTGACAAAATGGCGCGACCACGGCGAAGACCCCAAGCTCCACCTCTTTGGCCAGCTAAAACGCATCGCCAAGCAATGGCTCGATGAAGGTTACCTTGTTTGCAAGGGCGGCACGTTTCCTGCGCAGTTAAAGTACAAGATGCTGGCCGACATGGCCTGCAACAAGATCACTGCCGCAATTACGCGGAAGTTCCTCGGTGAGCGTCCCATCAAAGCACTGCTCGATCCCTACAATCCGACCGGCTCCACAAAGCACGTTCGCTTCAACACGTCGAAGACTGACCGCTGGGAAACTAGGTCGGATCGCTGCCAAGTCAACTGGGTGATCCTCGATAGCGACTGGGAAGCCGAGTTCTGCCGCGTGGCCGAATCGCATCCCAAAGTTTACGCCTACGTGAAGAATCACAATCTCGGGTTGGAAGTCCCATACCGCTACGGCTCTGAAATGCGTCTCTATCGCCCCGATTTCATTGTGCTGGTGGACGATGGGCACGGCCTGGACGACCTCTTGCACCTCATCGTCGAGATCAAAGGCTACCGGCGCGAGGACGCGAAGGAGAAAAAATCCACCACGGAAACCTATTGGGTGCCCGGCGTGAACCACCTCAAGACCTATGGCCGCTGGGCGTTTGCCGAGTTCACCGAGGTCTATCAGATCGAAGCCGATTTCAAGGCTAAAGTGGAAGGCAAGTTTAACCAGATGATCAAACAAGTAACAAAGCAGTTAAAGGACTAACATGGCGAAAAAACCCAGCCCCAAGAAAACTGTCGCATCCCTCACGCACGACGCAGCCAAGCGAAGGAATATCCCCACGGCAGAATACCAGGCTGTCGTGAAAAAGGAGCAGCAGTCGCCAATTCGTGTCGCCTTTGAACGTCGCAATCGCGATCTCGATCCGCAACTCGTGTGGCGTGGAAAGGATGAAAAGGACTGGAGCGATCTCGTCGTCCACGCGCCACCGCTTTATATCCAGGAGAAACTGCATCCCAAGGTGCTGATTGACGATCTTTTGAGGCAGACAGCCGAGAAGGAAAAACAGGACAAGGTAGCGCAGGTCGATCTGTTCGCCGACTTCAACGGAATGCCCAAGGATGTGGACAAGACCGACTTCTACCAGCACGATCAGAACTGGTCCAACCGCATGATTCTCGGTGACTCGCTTTACGCTATGGCCAGCTTGGCCGAGCGTGAGGGCCTGCGCGGCAAGGTGCAGTGCATCTACCTCGACCCGCCCTACGGCATCAAATACAACAGCAATTTCCAGTGGTCCACCACAAGCCGCGAAGTGAAGGACGGCAACATCGGCCACATCACGCGCGAGCCGGAGCAGGTCAAAGCCTTTCGCGACACCTGGCGCGACGGCATACACAGCTACCTCACCTGCCTCCGAGACCGCCTCACTGTTGCTCGCGATTTGCTGACCGAATCGGGTTCGATCTTCGTACAGATCGGTGATGAAAACGAGCATCGCGTCCGCGCGTTAATGGATGAGGTGTTTGGGCAAGACAATTTCGTCTCATTGATAGCCTTCACAAAAGGAGCGACTGGCCTTGGCTCATCTGATAGGCTGCCAGCAAGGCTAGACTATATTCTCTGGTATTCCCGGAGCCCGGACGCGCACAAATTCCACCAGCTTTACACGATACGTCTTGAGGGAATCGATCCAAACTTCAACTGGCTTCAGCTGCCTGACGGCCAATTCAGGCGGCTGACACAACAAGAAAGAGTGGGGGAACAAGCCCTTCCATCGGGCACCCGCTTGTTTGGCGATGTATCGCTCACGAAGCCAGGTCCTGGAAGAAAGTTTGAGATCACGTTCAAGGGCCAAGTCTTCGATTCAGGTAAGCGATGGTGGGGGATGACCCCCGATTCGCTTGAACGCGCACTGAAAACAGGTAGGGTTGATCAATTTGGTAATGCTCTCAGGCAGCTGCGATTCCAAGACGAATCTTCTGCGGTAGCTATCGGAAATCTGTGGGAGGGTTTTCTTGGTCAGAACGATCCTATTTATGTAGTGCAAACGAACGTTGAAATTGTCCGTCGTTGTATCCTGATGGCGACCGATCCCGGCGATTTGGTGCTCGATCCGACCTGCGGCTCCGGCACCACCGCATTTGTCGCCGAGCAATGGGGGCGCCGATGGATCACCATCGACACTTCGCGCGTGGCGCTGGCACTTGCCCGCGCCCGCATCATGGGCGCCCGTTATCCTTATTACTTGCTCACTGATTCGCGCGATGGCCAACTCAAGGAGGCCGAAGTCACTGGGGTCGTGCCTTCGTCGCAGCCGACGCGCGCCAATATCCGCCAAGGCTTCGTCTATGAACGCGTGCCGCACATCACGCTCAAATCAATCGCCAACAACGCGGAGATCGATGTCATCTGGGACAAGTGGCAGACAAAGTTGGAGCCGCTGCGCGAGTCGCTGAACAAGGCACTCAAGCAGAAATGGGAGGAATGGGAGATTCCGCGCGAATCCGATAAGAAATGGCCGGACGCGGCGACGAAACTACACGCCAACTGGTGGCAGGCTCGCATCGCCCGACAGAAGGAGATCGACATCTCCATCGCGGCCAAGGCTGATTTTGAGTTCCTTTACGACAAGCCCTACGCAGACAAGAAGACGGTCCGCGTAGCCGGGCCCTTCACAGTGGAAAGCCTGTCGCCGCACCGCATGTTGGGCGTGGACGAGAACGACGAGCTGATCGACCCTTTGAAAAACGGCCAAGCCGAAAAGCAAAGCTTCGAGCAGATGATCCTGGAGAACCTTAAGACCGCCGGCGTACAACAGGCGCACAAGGAAGACCAGATCACCTTCATTGCCCTCACCCCATGGCCGGGCAGTCTTGTTTGTGCCGAAGGCCGCTATCAGGAGGGGGCAACGACGAAACGGGCCGCCATCTTCATCGGCCCCGAATTCGGCACCGTCCAGCGTCAAGACCTCGTACTGGCCGCCCGCGAGGCCGGCGATGCCAATTTCGATGTGCTTATCGCCTGTGCCTTCAACTACGAGGCACACACGACGGAGTTCAACAAACTCGGCCGCATCCCCGTGCTGAAGGCACGAATGAACGCCGATTTGCACATGTCCGACGACCTCAAGAACACTGGAAAAGGCAACCTCTTCGTCATCTTCGGCGAACCGGACATCACCATCCTGCCGCAGACAGATGGCCGGCTGTGCATCAAGGTGAACGGTGTCGATGTCTTCGACCCCAGCACCGGCGAGGTTCGCAGCGACGGTGCCGATGGCATCGCCTGCTGGTTCATCGACACCGATTACAATGAAGAGAGCTTTTTCGTCCGTCACGCCTACTTCCTCGGCGCGAATGATCCGTACAGCGCTCTCAAGACCACGCTAAAAACCGAGATCAACCCCGAAGCATGGGCGACCCTGAACAGCGACACGTCGCGGCCATTCTACAGGCCGACATCTGGCCGTATCGCGGTGAAGGTGATCAACTATCTTGGCGACGAGGTGATGAAGGTATTCAAGGTGCCAAAGTGATTTGTATTTCTAAGCACGCAAGGATCAACACTTGGAAGGAGCCTACACTTCCATGACTGATATTCCGTTGAAACCTGACCGACGTCACTTTCTTGCAAAAGTGCTTGGCGATCTTTTCTGTTGTGGTTGGACACTCGAAACCGTTCCAGCGAACGGCCTGGTTCCTCGAAACGGCCTCAAGCTCGTGTTGAGGGCAGGGAATAGTGAGATCAGGTTGCGTGTGTTTGTTTACAAGGTCACGACATCTAGTCGGAATCGCGCCCATGAACGACGGGTAGAAATAACCACCACTTACCAAAGTGGACTCAAGCGCTTGGCCAGGTTCAGAGATATTGTGCTAGGTATCGACGTCGCGTCCGGTATCTACGTTGGTGTTGATAGCAGACGCTTGGAAATGGGGGGTGATAAACACAATGCTTCCAGCTTTCTTGACTTGGAGGGCTTATCGGTGAAGAAAGGTTCTTTGTTAATTAACCCTCGGCCTGTGACGAGTTCCATTTTCCCCGGTGGAATTGAATTGCAAGCATTCTTCGACCGAAGTCGCTTGTCCGAGTATTTGTTCAATCAACGCGAAATACACACTGGTCTGTATGCATTTGGTGGCGCCTTCAACCGCCCGAGTCCGATAACTGAGGTTCCGTGGCCGGCCACGGTGAGCAGCGATAAAGCGTCCGGGACAGTGTTCGTCTTGTCCTCAAGACTCACCAGCCGTAGGCCTAAACCCAGCCGGCAGCTCATCGAGGCCGCCGAAAAACAAGATTTTGCCAGGCTCAGGAAGAGAAAGATCACACCTGAGCAGCTGAAACAAATACTGAGCGTTTGTGATGAAATTGGCGCGCTCGGGGAGCAGGCAGTCCTAAATGCGGAGCGCAAACGCCTTCGCAAATTGGGATTCAAGAATCAAGCGAAGCTAGTGGAGCGGATTAGCTTACAATCGGTTGGGGAAGGATATGACATCCTGTCGTTTGAGGACGATGGTATTACGAAGCGGTATGTGGAAGTAAAAGCAACAATCGGAAAAGGCCTCGTAGTTGATATTTCCCGCGGAGAATGGCGGGCGGCAAAGAAACATGGGAGCCATTACTATTTGGCTCGTGTAATATATGCAAAAGACGCCCCCAAAATCTTTTTTGTCTCCGACCCTGTAGCACTAGAGCAAAAAGGACTGGTCAGTCGAACTCCCGTGGGTTGGAAGATTGACCTACGTCGTGTACTGAGATCTGGAAGTAGACACACTGGTAACTAACCGAAGATGGACTTATGGAATTTCGAATCGCCGACACTTTCACCGATAGTCTCGCCCGTCTGACGGGCGACGAACAGAAAGCCGTCAAGACCACGGCGTTCGACTTGCAACTCAATCCCGCCAATCCCGGCATGAGCTTTCACAAGCTCGACAAGGCGAAGGATAAGAACTTTTGGTCGGTGCGCGTCAACAAAGATATCCGGCTCATCGTTCACAAAACGGCGGGTAGCCTGCTGCTGTGTTACGTGGACCACCACGATCAAGCCTACGACTGGGCGGAGCGCCGTAAGTTGCAAACGCATCCCAAGACGGGCGCCGCGCAGTTGGTCGAGATTCGCGAGACCGTGCAGGAAATACTCATTCCGACGTATGTAGAGGTGGAAACGCCGAAGCCGGTCACTGCGAAGGAGCCACTCTTCGCCAACATGGCCGACGACGTCCTGCTCGGATACGGCGTACCGGCCGAGTGGCTGAACGATGTTCGATCCGCCACTGAGGCCACCCTGTTCACGCTTTCCGACCACTTGCCAGGCGAGGCGGCCGAAGCCTTACTAGAACTCGCAACCGGCGGAACACCGCGCACGCCGCAGCCTACAGTGACCGCAACGAATCCATTCGATCATCCCGATGCCCAACGTCGATTCCGGCTCATGGGTAACGTGGAAGAGCTGCAACGTGCCTTCGATTATCCGTGGGAGAAGTGGACCGTCTTTCTCCACCCCGAGCAGCGTCAATGGGTCGAGCGAGACTATGCCGGACCTGCACGGGTATCCGGCTCCGCGGGCACAGGCAAAACGATTGTCGCGCTGCATCGGGCAGTCCATCTCGCCCGCAAGAATCCCAACGCTAGGGTATTGCTGACGACTTTTTCGGATACGCTGGCGAATGCACTGCAAACCAAGCTGAATCGCCTTGTTGGCAACGAGCCTCGCCTGGCCGAACGCATCGACGTGTACGCGCTGAATGCCATCGGTCTGCGCCTCTACAAGTCGCAAATCGGACTGGTAAAGCTTGCGGCACGAGAAGACATCGTTGGACTTTTCAAGGTGGCCGCCGCTGCAATCGGCGGCCACAAATTCAGCCAGCAGTTTCTTCTCACAGAGTGGGAGCAAATCGTCGATGCATGGCAATTGGAGAACTGGGAATCTTATCGAGACGTGGCACGACTCGGCAGAAAAACCCGATTGTCCGAACCGCAACGCAAGGTGCTGTGGTCCATTTTCGAGCACGTTCGTGCCGCATTGAAAACTCGCACCTTGATTACCCGCGCGAGCCTTTTCACCACGCTGGCCAGCGCGATTGCAAAGACCCAAAAGTCTCCCTTCGACTTCGTCGTTGTGGACGAGGCGCAGGACCTCAGTATCTCGCATCTGCGTTTCTGCGCCGCCTTGGGCGCCGATCGCCCAAACGCATTGTTTTTTGCCGGCGACCTTGGCCAGCGCATCTTCCAACAGCCCTTTTCGTGGAAAGCCCTCGGCGTCGATATCCGCGGGCGATCCCGCACCCTGCGTGTAAACTACCGCACTTCACACCAGATTCGTTTGCAGGCAGACAAACTGCTCGGGCCGGAGGTGAGTGATGTGGACGGCAACAGCGAGCACCGGAGCGACACCGTCTCCGTTTTCAACGGGCCGCCGCCCACGATCCGTGAGCTGAAGAGTGAACAAGAAGAAATCAAAATCGTCGGCGCCTGGCTGTCCGAACAAACGAAAGCCGGCGTGTTACCGCACGAAATCGGCCTCTTCGTTCGATCCGAAGCGCAGCTGGAGCGCGCCAAAGCTGCCGCCAAGGAAGCCGGCATTCCATTCAAAACTCTTGATGAGCATGTGGAGACGACCAGCGGATATCTCTCGATGACCACCATGCACCTGGCCAAAGGCCTGGAGTTCCGCGCCGTGGCCGTAATGGCGTGCGACGATGAGATCATTCCATTACAGGAGCGAATCGAGACAGTCGGCGACGACGCCGATTTGCAGGAACTTTATGACACCGAGCGCCATCTACTCTACGTGGCTTGCACACGCGCCCGAGATTCTTTGCTCGTGACGAGTGTCCAACCGGCTTCAGAATTCTTAGATGATTTGCGATGCTGAGATGAGCACAGGCGTATGCTGACAGCCTCATGCCGAATTCACAACTGCACATACCCTAGATATGCTAGCCGAAAGGTCATTGCCTGAGTGCTGACACCGTACTGCTCTGCTAAATCCTTAAGTACGTCTTCCTCTAGAAGGTCTACTGTCCCAATCGTCTCGACATCCTTCGCCAGTAGGCGCGCCGGCATAAGCAATTCAGCAGCGAACAAATTTGCTTCCTTTTCCTCCAAGTCTGTACCTTCACTTGACGCATCGCTTCGCAACCAAACCTTGAAACGGCGGTCAACATGAACCTCGTCAAAGTCATGCAGATAAAAATGCCCGAGTTCGTGCGCTGCCGTGAAGTTTTGACGATTTGGATGATGGTCTGCATTTACGCCGATGATAGCGGTTTTCCGATTTCGATCCCGGTAGAGGAACCCTGACAGATCATCTTCGGCGGGCTCCTGCTGAACCTCGACCCCAAGTGCCTTGATGATTTCCATCACCGGCACGGGTGCCGACCGAACACAATGCTGCGCAAGCAAGCGCTCAACTAGCGTGCGGATAAGCTTTCTACGCACCATCGCCGCTCCTTCCTTTCTGGGCTGCCGAAACAGCGGACTTGATCCACACTTTCTCGGATCGCGGCTTATCCTTCAATGCATCCTCCAAACGGCTGTCCACTTCTTTTCCGGACCCAGGCAGTAGAGTTGCAACATCAACCTGAAGTGCGCCTGCGATGTCCGCCAGCGTATGCAAGAGGAGCTTTTGCCGTCCCTTTTCCACGTTCGTGATCGAAGTGCGCGTCAGCGACACGAGTTTGGCGAGTCCTTCCTGAGTCAAAGCGGGCCTCCGACGTTTGCGAGCATCGCGGATGCGCCGCCCCACTTCTTCGTAAAACACTCGATGGTCATGCACACCTTTCACTCCTGGGCTTGCGACTCCTGAAAGCGACGCGACGCAGGGATGTTACACTAGGCCAGCTCAGATGTCAATGCTACACACAGTTTGCAATACAAACGTTATGATACTTGCATGGTGACTGGGATTGACATTCATTTCTGCAATTGGTACAATCCTTTTGCAATCGGCGTCCCTCTCCCGCCTGCTTGCGCGCGTGCGGCGGCTCTCCAGCCCGCCGCCCATTGCCGCACTTTGCGAACCTGGAAGCTGGAAGAAATGTCATCCCTACGTCGCCCAAACGGCGGCAGAAAGAGGTCATCATGAGTACTGCAACCTTGGAAGCCCAGGATCGTGGGGACCAGCGCATCCACGAGATTACGGTCACTGTCTTCGCGCCCTCGCACGTCGAGCCGAAGCATTTCACCTGGCCGGTGACCAATAAAGTGGGCGTAGCGGCAGCTGAGGCAGCCAAGGCCTTCGGCATCGACGTTGAGGCTCCCACCTTTCAAAAGGGCGACGACGTCTTGGACAGGGAGAAAACCCTTGTGGCTGCAGGCGTCAAGGAACACGACACCCTGGAAATTGTCTCCGCAGGAGGAGGCGTCTAATGACGGTGCCAAAGGACGTCACCATCGCCGTCGTAGAGGACGAGCTGCTGGCTGCCGATGCGTATGCCCGCCGCCACGGATGGAGCCTAACCTGGCTAAAGGATGATCTGGTCCTGCTCGCTGACGGGAAGCATCCGGCCGACCAGAGTTCAATGCGATGGCACGCTCATCTTGGCGGTTATCGTGCTTTCCCGCCAGCTTGGACATGCTTCCAGCGCGAAGAGGGCAAGGACGCCTTCAAGAGCCGTTTCCCAAAGGCGGGCTCGGTGCCAGGCGGTGCCAGTTCCATCTTCCACTCCGCAGGTGTCATCTGTGCGCCGTTTAATCGTCTCGCTTTCCAGGAGCATTCCGGTCCACATGCCGATTGGGGCGGGCCCGCGCAGTGGATGAACGTACGTGGGCATGTCAGGGCGACCGTACTTGCAGAAATGCTCGCCCAAATCATCATTCATCTTAAATTCAGCCCAGGATGGCAATAATGACCGTTCACCGGCTCACTCCCCTGCCAACAGCTGCAACCCGCGGCCGCTTGATCGTCCCTGCATCGGTGCTTTCTGCCACGAAACTATCCTTGCAGCAATTTCGCGGCCTGGATGGCCGCCACGAGGGTCTCGTTTATTGGATGGGAAGGCGATGCGAACACGATGCACTGGCCATGACTGCATTTGTGCCCACTGCAGACCACGGCCCGCAGCACGTATTTATCGCCGAAGCCGAGGTAGGCAAAATGAGCCGCCGGGCGCGCTCGCTGGGCTTGGCGATCGTCGCCCAAGTCCATTCCCATCCGGGCAATGACACACGCCACTCTGACGGTGACGATAAGCTCATCTTGATGCCTTTCGAGGGGCTGTTTTCACTGGTAGTCGGATCCTACGGCGATGGCGGCCTGCTGCCCAGCGAGGGCGCTGGCCTCCACCAATATCAGGACAGACGCTGGGTCCTGATTACAACCACATCCCCAGATGCCCTCGTCATCGCTCCTCCTGTCATCCACACCACACCATGACTGATGAAGAACGGTTTTACCTGGAGCGCGATCGCCGGACGCGGGAATGCGGCGTCATGCATGGCTTTGACTTGCCTGTTCGAGTTGTCGTCGGACGCGACATGGCGAGTTCTGGCCGCGGACAAGCCACTGTTCTAGCGCTTATCAACATGCTCGCCCGCATCCACCGGCACCTCCATCTCGACATTCCATCTGTTGATTTGCTCAAGCCAAGCCTAATTCCGGCCAAACGCCTCGACGAAGCAGCTGCCACGCTGGCCCGCGCCGTCGATCCTTATATCCGACTTGACGACGCTGCCTCTTCCAGCCACGCCATCGGCCTCGGCGCCGATGCTCCCCTTGGTCTGCCCTGGTACGCTGGTGCAGAAGGTCACATTGCAATTATCGGCCGCCACCCGGTCCACTTCGAGCACGGGGACTCATTATCATTGGGGGCGGCACTCACAGCCTGTTTGGCGGCGGCCGCTGTTCTTCGGCAGGTGCTTGGCTACGACCAACGGCCGGTCCGTCTCTCCGCATGGAATTATCGTGAGGGGAATGATGCACAGCATGGCCCTGAACTTTCCGGACCGCTTGATGTCGGCAACGTGCTCCAGATTGGCGCAGGCGGCGTCGGATCATGCCTCGCCTATTGGCTCCGAGAGTTCGGAGTCGTCGGCAATTGGCTCCTTCTCGACCGGGACAACGTTGTTCTTCACAATACCAACCGCTGCCTCGGCCTCCTCCCTCGCGACGCCGGCTGGCGTGATGGGCAGGCGCGGAATAAGGCCGTTGCAGCCGCGGAGCTTTTTGGTGCATCTGCGCACGCCCTTTGGTACGATCAGTTTGACCACGAGTCGTTCAAGCCCGACCTGATACTGCCATTGGCGAACGAACGCGACATCCGCCACTATGTCGCATGCCGCGGCGAACCAGTAATCTTACACGCAACCACGTCACTCACCTGGGAGGCTCAGCTCCACCGACACCTAGCCCCTACGGACGACTGCATCACCTGCCGAATGCCGGACCCCAAATCACAGGTTCAACTTTCCTGCGCCACGGTTTCTCTTGAGAAGGCCGGCGAGTCTTCCACCGATGCGGCCCTTCCTTTCCTCTCAGCGACCGCGGGCTTGCTTCTGCTAAGCGCTCTGTTTCGCCTTCAGCTGGGACAGCTCGCTGTTGAGCCACATAATTTCTGGGCCGTATGCTTCCGTGATGTGCGGCGGCACTCGCGTCCTGCGATCTATGCATGCCGGGAGGGATGCACCACGACCTTACCCGCAGGCGTCCGCCGTAAAATCCATGCCGGCAGGCGCTGGTCTCACCTCGATGTCACGCCAATGGCGGATTCCAATCAGCGGCCAGATCGATAGCAGCATTGAAGCGACCAGCATGGGAAAAGGCGTCACACATGATTGACCGAACCGAAATTGACCAAATGGGTGCCGAGTTGGGCATCCATTCGTCGCATGTGCAGCGAGACTACGTCTTCGGATGGCTACTCTCCGCAATGTATTCCAGCAGTCGGTTGGGAGAGCAGCTGGTCTTGAAGGGCGGGAACTGCCTTCGCAAAGCGTATTTTCCCTTTGGCCGATTTTCCGGTGACCTAGATTTCTCGGCAAGCGCACAACTCGTGCCCGAATACCTGGCAAGCGAGCTGAA